>JACCDP010292420.1_pt1 | contig 70016 bp, 45 predicted proteins | sample 7445841 | NCBI WGS metagenome assembly JACCDP01 (sample SAMN15323441, study PRJNA562643) | freshwater metagenome | isolation source: river surface water | place: USA:Blue River Watershed | collected 2017-08-17 | reverse complement strand
GTTGTTAAGATATACGGTGTCAATGTGCTGTTTTAATCTTTGTTTACCTTTGGTAATGAAAGATTGTGGTACAGCAAGACCAGTTGTGTTAACTGAAATTCTTCTGTTCATTTCCTTATATTTTTTTTGTATTTGAACCCGAATTTGCTGGTATCAATTCCAACTCAAATGCCACAAGGACACTTCCGATTCAACCACAAGGTCTAATAATAAGTATATGAAAAACATAAAAAAAAGGAAAGTTAAAAACCTTCCTTTTTAAAAAAAAAACGTGAATACAACTAACCTATTTTTTCTTTTTAACAATTTCATCAATAATACCATATGCTAATGCATCTTCAGCAGATAACCACAAATCTCTTGAAGCATCTTGCATTACTTGCTTTCCATCCTTATCACAATAACCACCCAATAAATCGAAAAGTAAATTATTAAGTTTTTCCCATTCAATCATATCGATCTTAGCATCTTGAATGTTCCCGTGAAATCCACCACTGGATTGATGCAACATGGTTCTAGAAAATCTAAGAGATCCTCTTTTACCTTTTGTTCCGGCGCCTAATAAAATAGACCCCATCGAAGCCGCCATTCCTGTATTAATTGTTCTAATATCAGATGTAATGTATTCCATAACATCAACCATTGATAGACCAGATTTAACTGAACCACCTGGGCTGTCAATGTGCATGGTAATATCATTATTATCTAAACTATCCAAGAACATTAACTGAGCTTGAACAACAGTTGACATGTGATCGTTTACCTCACCTGCCACCCAGATAATTCTTTCCATCATTAATCTACTAAACACATCCATTACTGTTACATTCAATGATCTTTCCTCAAGAATGTAGGGTGTTAAGCTGTTCTCAATGTTTTTATTGTAACGGTGTAAGTTAAGTGAGCTAATGCCCTTATCTCTAGCATATAGAGAAAAATCGTTATAATCTTTTGTGTTCATAAATCTATGTTATTTAATACAAATATAATTAAAATTAATGGTATTAAGAAATTTTTGTTGTTATGTAGTCAATTGATGATACATTTTCCTCTTTCTTAATCATTATCAAATTATCTGACCAGTTCCTAATCAATGGGTTGTGTGAGATAACAAAGATATGTTCAAAGTAATTTTTGATCTTTTTAAAGAACTCACCAACCATTTCTAAATTCTCGTCAGCAATTTTACCAAAGACTTCATCCATAACAACAATATTTGGTTTAGGTAATGAAGATACTTTAGTTAGAACACTTCTTAATGCTAATGATGAAATTGTTCTTTCATAACCAGATCCAGAAGTTAATGGTTTAACTACTCTAGTTTCAGAATCAATCATAAGAAACTCTAATTCGTTTTTATCATTAATGTTTAACTCTAAATTGAAGTAGCAGCTATCTGAAAGTAATCTACTTAGTTCTTGATTAATAAGCGGTATCATGTTTTTCAAAATAGTTTTTGAAATACCGTTTTTACCATATGTCATTAAGTAAACCTTAAACACCCCTTGAAGTTCTTCTTCCGCTTTAATCTTTGTGATTAACTCGTTACAAAGTTTTATCTTTTCCTCCATTGCTGTGATATTCATTTTGTTTCTTTCAATTGTATTGTTCGAAACGCGAATATCAGCATTAACAGTTTCTAGTTTAGTTCTAAGAGACAATAACTCACCATCTATTTTTTGATTTTCATCTAGCTTCTTTCTGTTATTCTCGTAGTTATCTAACTTGGCTTGTTTAAGATTGATCTCTAAATCCTTTTGATCCGCTTCGAGTTCATAACGAGCCTTTCTAAGTTTGTTTCTCTCATAATTGTCAAACTCAGACTTAAGTGATTCAAACCCGTCTGATTGCTTTTTTAAAGCGTCAAGTTCGGCTTGTTGTTCATCAGCACCAGAAGATACTTCCTGAATTTCTTTTTTTAATTTTTCAATCTCGTCAGTATGATCAACTTCATCCAAAGCTCTTTTACAAGTTGGACAAATTTTACCCTCTTCTAATTGCTTAACAAGTTTTTCTTTCTCTGTTTTTGTATGTTTAAACGCAACAATTAATGAATAAACATCCCCCATTTTCTCCTTCAATACTTTGTGATCATCTTCACTATAGTATTGAGAAGGTTCTTTAACATCAATAGCCTCCGCATTTCGTTTGCTAGTTCCTTTTTGTGTCTTTAAATCTTCAATTTCACGTTGAAGAGATGTTGGGTTAGTTCTAATTAATTCTTGATCAATATCATTTGATCTTAAGCCTAGAATCAATTCTCTCCTGTCTTCTAACTCTTTTAATTTATTTGCGTAATCAACTAAAAGATTAGTGTGTTCAAAAATATCATCTTTTGAGTTTTCAATACTATTGTTACTTGCTTCAATGTCTGCTTCAAGTTGTACAATATTATTAGTATTACTAATTAATTTTCTAGACCAATCGTTATAGATCTCTTTACAGATTTCTTCTTTTTGTTTTAAACTTTCCAAACCTAAAAACTTAGTAAGGATTTGTCCTCTAGCTGTTGGTTTAGATTCGATCAATTCTTCTAGGTTATAGCCTGTAGTAAGAATAGTTGATAAGAAATCTTCTTGAGTACCAATCGCTGAAGCAATAAAAGTTTCAGTTTCTCTTCTCTGTTCTCCAGTTAGATTTTCTAATTCACCATCTTCCTTTTCTTTATAAAATTCTAAATCGCTTTTAACAGTATACTCACCAGATCTTGATTTCTTTCTAGTAAGTGTTCTGGAGATAACATAGTTTTCACCATCGATTGTGATGTAACCTTTTACAATTACTTCATCATCATCACTAAATTTATTAAAAATCTCTCCATTGGTTTTTGTTTTAGTCGTTGCATTGAAAAACAAAAACATTAATAGGTCAACACTAGAGGTTGACTTACCACCAAAATTTCTAGGATTAGATTCAATAACAGTAATACCATTCAATTCCGTAAAGTCGATTGAATTGTCTTTACCAAAAGAAAGAAAATTAGAAAATTCTACTTTTTTGATAAACCATTTGTTGTATCTTACTTTATTCTCATTGATCTTATCGATTTGAGAATTAACACGATTATCTAACCTATCCAGTAATTCCCATTTGATATTGACTTTGTTTTCACTTAAGAAATCCTTCATCAATGTTTTCTGGTACTGGTGGTCCAATATGTTGTCAGTAACTTCTAGAGTCTTAAGTTTGGTATTCTGCTTTTGACTAAGTGTTTTTGTAATAACCTGTACATGTGTTGCATTATACTTATTTTGAAAGTATGTTTTAACACGTTTAATTCTTTCAGGGGTGAAGTTTTCTGCAACGTCTTCCCACTCAACTTTAATAAAAGGATTCATATCTGTTAAAGATAATTGTTTTAACTTGAAATTAAAAATTTTTTCTTACTTAATTCGGCTTTCTTCAAAGAATTCAACGACACCGTTGATTGCCCAAACAACACCACATGTAAACACACCATCAAAAAAGATGGCAGGTACCCAGTGAATGCCCAGAATTTGCTCAGATGGGCCGCTTAAACATATGGATAAGAAAAACCCAACCCAGGTTGAAGTACACATCATACAACCTATTAATTCACCAAAGAACTTGGAATTTCTTTTGATCCACTCTCTTGGTGTTTCAAAGATTGATCCGTAAACTAAAATTGTTGACATTCCATATCCCATGAATGCCCATAAAAATAACATTGCTCCCATAATTTTAAATTTTATTCATCATAAAGATTATTCAAATCACTACCCTTCAAATATTTTGCTTTATTCATTTTTTCTAAAGCATTTGTTATCTGGGATAGTTCATTTTTTAATTTTTCATTTTCTTCTTTTATTGTTTTAAGCTCCTCGTCATTAATGATTATTTTTTCAACAGGTACTTCTTTTATCACCTCTTTAATAATCACTTGTTTTTCTCCTTTGACTTCAACCGGAACTTCCTTGATTACTTCTACTATTCTTTCAACTGGAACTTCTTTTATTACTTCAACAGTTTTAATAACCTCAACAATCTTTTCTACTGGTATTTCTTTTATAACCTCCTTGATTACTTCAACATCTCTACCCTTAGCTGTTGTTGGGGTTTCACCATATTTTTCAATAGTAAAACCTCTTTGAAATATTTTTTTAGCAGTCCCTTCAATATCACTAATCTGATTTATTTCACAATATTTTATGAATTCATCATCCAGCGTTAACGAGTTCTTCTTTTTCATCTTGGATGTTGTTTATATCTGAAATTGTGAAATGCATGTATGGTTGATTATTAGGTAAATCGAAGAAATCATATTTTTTACTTTCCATGTCATAGATACCATAACCATGATGTTTAACGGTCTCACCAAAATTCTGTTGAATCAATGAGCCCACCATACTAGCTAAACCTCCTCCAGGTAATTTAAATGTTTGTCTTTTGTGAATATCACCACATAGAAGTAAATCTAAACCAACAAAATTTAAACGATCATAACCATCTTCGAATTTAAAACCAAGATCTGTTGACATACCTTGAATAGCGCCATGAAATAAACCAACTTTAAATTTACCATCAGCTTTAAAATCTGGTCTTTCATTGTGTTGATATAATGAGTAAACAACCCAGTCAATATTCTCGTCAGAGTAAACCCCTTTGTCTTTATAATAAACAATATTATCATTGTCTAATAATTCAACAACCGGTGTTATACTATCCAATCTTTGAACGTTATTCTCTAAGAAGTCATGGTTACCAGGGATGATAACAACTTTACCATAATTGGTTAATTCTCTCAAGAACCAACTAGTTAAAAGAAGTTGCTCATTCGAGATATTAATTTTTTGATGCGCGATATCACCCGCAATAACAATTCTAATTTCGTTGTGCGATATACCTTCATCTGCCCATTCTAAAAATTTAACACCGATTTCTTTCAACAATTTTTCAAACTGTTCTTTATACAAATCATGCAACTGAATTGTACGAATATGAAGATCAGCAATGTGTATTATTTTCTTTATCATTATGCAACATATTTAAACATATCCTCAATTTCTTTACGCATATCAGCACACTTAAAAACTTTATAAGTGTCATTACCTTCAAATAACCAAACAAAATATAAATCACCAATTTTTAAGTTAGTGTTTTTCTCTATAATATATTTGTATAGACTGGTTTGAAGGCTATATGTGTTATATTCACACTCATCTAAATGCGAAATAGGTCTTTTAAATCTATTACCGAAATCACTCTTGGTATTGATTGCTTTATTTGTTTTCCAATCCCATATTTGAATTTGATTGGTTTTTTTATTCCAAAATAATTGGTCAATCATACCACAAATACCCAACTCTTCATCACCAATAACAAACTCACTTTTTAAAGGTATTAAATTTGCTTTACTGTCATTATAAAATTGGTCAAATAATTTAACACATTTATCATATGCTGGTTTAACGATGTCTTCACCAAAGCGGTTTACTGCAATTGATGGGTCGTATGGGAATATTTTATTATTCCAGTGGTTTTCAGCATAATCGTGAACAGCACTACCTTTAATAGTACTATAATCTCTTTTGTGATCCCATTCAGCTAAAACTTCTTCTTTAACTAATCCATGTTTATTTGCATACTTTGTAGCCTGCCCATCACTGTCAAATTTGTTTTTAAATTTTCCAATAAATGTTGTTGCTGACGTTAAAAGTTTGTCACCAATATAATAATGATGTGGCTCATCATGATACTTGATATGATCAAACTTGTTTAATTCTAATAGTAATTCCATATTAATCTAATTGTATTTTTTCTAAGTTCTGAAAATCACCCTTTAAATCTGCGATATCTTTATCCATTGGCATTTTAACAACCCAAACTTTTAAAAATAACTTACCAGTATTTAACTTATGATATAATTTTTGTGCATCTTCCCACGCATCTCCATCTAAAACAATCACAATTTCTTTTGCATTTGCATATAATTTAGAGTAAAGAAACTCACCCATAACTTTACCAAGCATTGCAATAGAGTTGTCAACAAAAATACTATCAAAAGCACCTTCAACCAAATAAACTGTTTTGTTCCAATCTATTAATTGTTCATTAAAGATGATAGTTTCTTTTTGTACGTCTGGGTTTTTATACTTCATCTTGGTCTTAGTTAAATAAGATCTTGCAATGAAGTAGTTTAACTTACCATTTATGTCATATGATGGAATAATAATCCTGTTAGCGAATAACCCATCAAATGCAAAACCAATATTATGTTTTTTTAACATATCATCGGTGATGTTTCGACTTTTTATGTACGAATATGCCTGTCTATAGTGATGTGTTAGTTTCAATCCCATACTAGGATTTGAAAATGGAATAAATTCTTTTGGAAGATGAGCGATTTTTGTCACTTTTTGTGCTTGCTCAACATCTTCTGGGCGCATCAGTTCATAAAATTGTAACTGTTTCTTCGTCCCATATCTTTTTATAAGTCTGTGTAAATTGCCATGAGTGTCATGAGTTTCCCCACACGACCAACACTTGTATACCCCAATTCTATAATTAATTTCAAGGTTCCCTTTGCCGTCCCCCTCATCTAAACCCTTGATTTCGTGAGAACAAACGGGGCAATCAAAGGATATTTGGCCTTTGTAGTCGTTGTGCATCTTGTAGTTACCAAGAATATCTTCTAGTAACTCAACAATTTGGTCGAAATCGGTGTTTATTGTAGTCATATGGTAAATATAGATAAAAAAAACCATAAAAAAAAATCCCCGAAGACACCACTCTCCGGGGAACCAACCAAAATGTAAATAAATTTACATTCCCGCCTACATTATTAAATATAATATAAAAAAGACTTTTTATCAAACATTAGTTGCCATTTTTTCTTTAGTCTTCTTTTCTTTCACAATACCGATTGGATAATAAGCCACATTATCGATAGAAATTGAGCTTATTTTGTTACCAGTGTTTTGATTTGTAACATTAATTCTTTTAGTAATACTTGTATCATAGATCACACCTTCTAATACAACTTTTCCGTCAGCCATTCTTTTTACTTTTTCCATTTTTTTAATCGTTTTCTTTTAACATGTTTATATAACCAATAACAGCTGTCGCAGCATCTGCCATATCATAGTTCTCTTTTTTTAAACTTCCTGTTTTACCATACAACCAAGTAACTTCAGTACAAACCGCATTCACATGTTCCCAGATAACATGCTTCTTATCAATATCTTTCGGATAACCACCGAATAAAACATTTTTACCCTTACCATTATCACCAACTAAATCAGGGAATGCAAATTTTCTTGCATTGTATGTTGAAATAAAAGTGGGGACAATACCTAACACATCATAAACAGCCTTACAAATCATTGTATTATAACGAAGTAGCGTTCCGACAGTGTAAACATTATTAGAATTTAATAAAGGTTCTTCAATAATGACTTTAACAATACCTAGATTTTTGTATTCTTCTAGGTGGTTTTTAAACGCATCCGCCTTTTTCATCAATTCCTCTAATTTGTCTTCTGGTTGTGGTTTTACCTTTGGTGAAAAATGAGTTAATTCCAATAATTTTTTACCAGTTAGGTCAAATATTGCCCAACCAATTGTCTTGGTTGAAATATCTAAGCCAAGAATTTTCGATTTGTTTTTGAATTTAAGATCCATAAAACAAATTATAAGGAAAAATAAAATTATTGTAAACCCTTTAGAAGTCTATTCTAACAGAAAACACCTGATTACCCGTTCTTTCTAGTGGTTTTGCTAATTTACCGCTAACTAAAGGCTCTTTATTTTCATTTAATAAAGCAATTTCTGTTATTCTTTTTGGTATACCAGTTACATAAGTAGGGTTTTGTGTTGTTAAAAACTGAGTTCCTGGTAAATTCACCATAAAGTTCATAACTTCAACATCAGTAGCTCTTGTTAATTGAACCGCTCCTGGAAATGGTTGTGAATCCCCGAATTGTGGTAATGTTGGCTCATCAACATTAGGTAGTGCTCCAAGATATGTTTCGATGTCATATGGAGATGCTGAGTTATACATATCACCAGTTATTACAAATTGATACCCACACATATTTGTTTTAGATATTAAATTACCTACAGTATGACCAGATATTTGAGATGTTAAATCAATTATCTTCCACCCGTCAGAAGAAGGTTGGTTTCCTGTTTGAACAACTTGTACTAATGCGTAAAACTTATTTGCTGTAAATCCAGTAAAATATGATGAGTCGCTTAAAAATCTAAAATCACCTGTTTCAAATCTAAATCCAATATTTGAATTTGTTGTTCCTGTAATTTCACCATAGTAATTGCAATGCATTCCATTTCTATAAGTGTCTCCAGTAAATTGAAACATGTATGTAACCCAAGCTGTTTGTCCGGTTAAGACAACCGGATCTAAATCATAAAACGTTGGTAAGTCGACTGGAACTGTGTTAAATCTTGGTGCCGGTAATGTATATTTTCTATTTGTTTTATATTCTAGTACCGCAACTAATTCTTGATCATCAAACACAACAATTTTTTTATCTACAAATACTTTACCTACGCGAACACCTTGTTCATCTAATAAAAATCTAAATTTAAGATTATTACTATTTGGTTTTGTGTTTTTTAATGATGAAACATAATAGTCTGTTGTATCCATTACAAACTTTGCTCCGATTGTTGTACCAGTATTTCTATGATAGAATATAAATGGAATGTAAACTTCAAAATGATTTATATCTGAAACTAATTCATCTGGATCATATGTATAATATTCGTCAGTTGAACTACTACCAATATAATCATCATATTTAAAAAATCTTTCAGGGTCATTAACAATGTCCCCCAATTCTGAATAATGAATTACCGCAATACATCTTTGATTTACTGGTTTCACATCAACTCTTTCACCAAATGAATTTGTGTATGATGTTGGATTGGTTATTGTACCTCCTGTTAAATTAGTAAACGTTTGCCCTGAATTAGATGTATAACCTAGATATTCTTTTAATGATGCAAACTGTGTACCAGTATATCCACTAAGTGTTTCATCTAATGTACCACCGCCAACATCCATACCTGCTGGTCTTTGTGTCCAAATTGTTTCTAATGTCCAAGGATCGTGTTGTGCTAAATTATCAACTTGTAATGGTGCACACACACTTGAACCTGCTGGTGCTTCTGGATATTCTAAACTACATTTATTACAAACAACTTGTGCATAGCCAGATTGTGTAGATAAATTTGGCATTGGTCTATCAAAAGTTAATTCTGTTGCACCAACATTTGTTATTTTATATACTAAACTTTGTGAACCACCACTGATTACGTAATTTTCACTTACAAATTGATTTTTAAAAACTATAGTTACAAATTGACATTGTGAAAAACCTGTTGCATTAGGTACAGATAAAATGTTAGTACCATCAACTTCAGATAAAGCTATTTCTTTTACTAAACATTCAACAGTTGTACCGGTACATGGACTAGCATTATATGGTTTATAATTTGAAACAAATCCAGCTGGACCCATTGCATTTTTTAATGTTGTTGTAATAGATTGTTCGATTGCATTACCATAATTGATTGTATCGTTAGCCGCTAATAGATATGGGTATTTAATATGTTGATCACCATCCATCGGTGATAATACTCTTTGTCTTGGGGTTGAGCCCGCCCCCGTAAATCCACTAAACGTATAATCAAATTCAGAATCACCTACCTGAAAATATTTTATTACGAAATTACCTTCGGCAATAGATTTTCTACCTTTTCTGGTTATCCTTGCGGATAAAAACTCTGAATTATTACTATTTAAAAAACTCATATCTTTATATTAATATTTTATATTATATTGATTGACAACTTCCCGCTGTACTGAAATAACCAGCGTTAGATGGGTGGAACACTTGTTTTGTTTGGCCATCATAACATAACCAATAATTATTTCCAGTACCAAGTCCGGTTAATCCTGATGCTGTATATGTTGTTGCGTTACAGAATGTTACAGATGGACTACCTAAATCAAAAGTATATGGTGTTCCTGAAGAACATTGTGCCGATGATGGTTTTGTTGATGAAATAACTAGATTTGCAACTGCAGTATTATTAGGTGCTGATGCACAAGTAATATTATAGTCTTCATTTGTTGACTGATCTGGGCCAGAACTATCACCAACTAATATTGCATAATTACCATTTGTTAAACCCGTAACAGTTCCATTATCTGATTGATCTCCTGTAGGGAATCCAGTTGGTCCTGAAATGATTTTCCAATAATAACCTGAGCCAGTTCCTCCACCAGTAATATCAACCGTTAATGTACCAGCATAGTTAGTGCAACCGGTTGTTACAGTAAATGTTAGTGGTGTTGCTGATGCACAACTAATAGTCACTGACCATGCATCTGATGGGTTAGGTGGATCAGCATCTGGGTTAGCTGGGCCAACATCAACACGTAATTCATAAGACATTCCTGCTTGATATTCAAACGTAAATGAACCTGAACCATCAGGATCAGTTAAACTTCCTGCTGTGCCCCAAGGCCCTGCATATGTATTATCAGATCCAACCCAACCACTATTTGCTACTAACATACTATTTCCATAAATGTTAAATCTATTTGGTCTGTCATTAGCAGTGTATGTTATTGTTATAGTGTCACCATCGGTAGCCTCAGATAGATCCAAATACTTAGTTTGTGTTGTAAATGTAGAAGGCGTATATGTATCCGATACAGTATCGCCACATCCATATGTAACCACTGTTATTGTTGGAGTGGCTGTTGGCGTAGGTGTTGCAGTTGCTGTTGGCGTAGGTGTTGCGGTAGCGGTAGGTGTTGGTGTACCGCTACTTGTTGGTGTAGGTGTTGCAGTTGCTGTAGCAGTTGGGGTTGGTGTAGCAATAGCTCCTGGTAAACCCGAAATCGAAATACATTGTGTTGTTCCTGAACAACTTCCACCATCAACTTTAACAAATAAACTTACAACATTATCTGTTATTCCTGTTATTGTTTTTGGAAAACCAGATACCGCTTGTGATGTGACTAAACTAGAACAACCACTACCACAAGATGTACCTGTACAACCTGATATTGATACAGTTTGCCCTGTAATTCCACTACCTATTGTTCCTAAATCTACTGAAGCGCTAAATGACATATCTTATAAATATTTATTTTATTTTTTTAATTATTATGTTTGTGGTAATTCGCCGCCACCACCTCCGGTTCCACCGCCGCCTCCGATTCCTCCATCGCCACTATCTGTTGGTGTAGGTGTTGGTGTAGCAGTTGGTGTTGGGGTAGGTACAATACACTCGGTGTAACCAGCTGGTGTGATACTTAAAACCCCATTAACTGTTGTTGAAACTGGATTACACTGACTATCATATGGACAAATTTCATATGAATATTGAGCATATGTTGTTTCACCAAAACTATTATTGGCAGGAATTTGTATAGACACTGATGTAGATGTATTTCCTAAACAATCACTATAAGTGGCATCAAACATAATATCTATATTTTGAGGGGCGTTAATTGGTGTCCCACCATCATAGTTATATAATGTCGCACGAATTGTTACATTAGTTCTTTGGAAACCACCACAACCGTCCGCTAATCCAGTATTCGTATTATAGAAATAATCAATAACAACACAATTATCACCTATTGTTATTGTTGGTGTCGCTGTTGGTGTACTCGTTGCCGTTGGTGTAGACGTTGCTGTAGGTGTAGACGTACTTGTTGCGGTTGGTGTTGGTGTAGAAGTTGCAGTTGGTGTGGACGTACTTGTTGGTGTTGGTGTAGACGTTGCTGTTGGTGTCGGCGTTGGTGTTTCACCTTCTGTAACTGTTGGTGTAGCAGTTGGTGTAGGCGTTGGTGTAGGTGTGGCAGTTGGTGTTGGGGTAACAATCGCTTCATATACTGATGAGCCATTTTCAAATGCACAATCTACTGTAGGTGTTGGCGTCGGTGTTGGTGTAATATATGACGATGTTCCACCAGTAAATAAACAACAATATATACAATCATCATAAAGTTCCTCGTGATTTGTAAATATGTTTTCAATTATATAATCGCCAGTTACCGTGTCTAATATTTTAAACCAATATTGTGTACTATATGAAGCGTTTGTAAATGTTATAGGATTTGTATTATAATAAGAACCATCCGAACTTGCTTGATATGTTGTACCAGAATTTGGGTAATATGTATAACCAGTTGCCACAACAGATTCGTTACCTGCTGTTGCCCCAGTTTTATATAACAACTTAAATGGGTTTGGTGAAACAATACCTTTTAATTTTAGATTTAATCCCATACTACATAAATACAACTTTAATAAAATATAAATAAAAAACCCCTCGTTTTGAAGGGGTTTTATTAATTATATTTAAATCACCTTTAAAGATTGGAATCTGAGTCTATTGCTAATGCAACATAGTCTAACCCACTACTAGCTTGAACGGTATGTGTGTATTGATTACTACCTCCAACCGAGTTAGGACAAGTTGATGAACCGTTACCTGCCATTGGATATGTGTCTTGGCTAGTTATCACAACACTATCATTTAAAGATAAACCTGTGATTGTTCCAATTAATCCACAATTTGATGGTAATGGGGTAACTACAATCAAATTAAATGATTGACCGCCATTAACAGTATAAGTTATTGTTGCATTTTGTGGTGCAATATTTAAATCTTTACCATAAACTTGTAGGTCAACACCAGTTGATGGGCATATAATACCTGTTTGCCAAGCTTGTGTAGTTCCAGCGCATTCGCCGCCACTTGTTATTGTGCCACCACTAATGTTATCATAAATTGTATTAATTGTTACACCTGTTGCTAATTGTGCTTTTGTTGCACCAGTTACCAACCAATAAGTACTACCATCGCAAGTTGTACCTGAAATGTCAAAAGGCCCAGCAACATATGTTGCGCCTGTATAAAGTGAGTTTAGTGTAAATGTAATTTCCATTGTTTTCTTTTTTTATTATAAATATCTGTTTATTTCAATTTATTTTATTTTTTTATACTTGATTTCCAGGTCCTCCACCGGTACAATTACTACAGCTAGTGTAAACTGATGAATATTGACCATCAGTTAAATGAATAGACCCAGCTGAGCATACAGTATCAAATAAATAATCTATTTGATAGCATACATTATCTATTTTAACCGCCGCGGTTCCAGTTATAAATGGAGAAGGTAATAAATCAGGTGAAGTAATTGTTAAATATGCGTTATCTGAACATCTTATTACTTGATATCTATAATAAACCGCAGCGTTTGCTAATACTGTAATTCCGCTATTGGTTACACAACCATTAGCATCAGTAACTTCAACACAATAACCGCCAGACGTTAATCCTGTAACATTTCTACTAGTATCACCAGATGTGACATTTGTATATGTGGCTATTAATGTTCCGCCACATGTTGTGTATGGTGCCGATTCATCTTCATATAAACGATACGTTTTAGGCCATACACCACCAGTTGATGAAATTGTTAAGCTACCAGCACTTGAATCCTCACATGTTGGATCAACAGCATTAGTTATTGATGCACTTTGAGCTGTTGGTTGACTTATACCTACACCATATCCAGCAACACAACCTTGTGAATCTTTAATATAAATTGTGTAAGTATCTGATGATAGGTTACTGTAAGTTTTTGGTATTGAATCATAATTAGATCCATCAATTGAAACTGTATAAGTTCCACTATTACCACCTTGAGGACTTGATACCGAAATTGAACCGTTTGAACCACCATTACATGTTACATTTGTTTGTGTAATAGTTGCACTTGGCGCACTCTTCGTCATATCAACAGTTATTGTTGAGGATTCACAACCAGCAGTATCTCTAGATTGGAAAGTATATGATGTGGCACCTAAACTATTAAATGTTGCATTGCTTGTCCAAGACCCAGAATTTACCCTATATTGATACGATCCGTTACCGCCTGTTGCGTTTAATGTTACTGAACCGTTAGTTCCGTTATAACATGTTGTGTATGTTATTGAAGATGTTCCAACTGTAACTTGTGATGGTACCGTAATTGTTGCTGAATATGTTTGTACACAATCAGAACCATCTTTAATATAAATTGTATAATCACCACCAGAAAGTGTGCTGTAAGTTTGAGGTAAACTAACATATGTACCGCCAGCGTTTAATTTAGACTGATATCCACTACCTGATCCACCTGTTCCATTTGAAACCCCAATAGAACCAGTACCACCATAACAAGATGGGTTGCTAACAGATACACTTGCGTTTGGCGCCGATTTACTCAATGTTCGTGTTGTAGATGCACTACAACCGTTAGCATCATAAACGTATAGTGTGTATGTACCCGTACCTAATCCAGTAAACGAAGTTCCGGATTGATAATTTACACCATCTTTTGAATATGTGTACGGTGAAGTCCCCCCCGATCCACTAACCGTAATTGATCCGTCTGAACCATTCCAACATGTTGGATTTGCTGACGAACTAACACTAATAGAAAGCGCTGATGGTTGTGTTATTGTCACAGACGTAGACCCAACACAACCAGTGTAATCTTTTGCATATATTGTGTATGTTCCAGGACCTAGATTACTAAATTGTCTTGGTATTGAAACATAATTTGTGCCATCAATTGACACTGTATATAAACCACTATTACCACCCGTTACCGAACTAACATTAATTGATGTTGTACCACCATTACAACCAATATTGGTATATGATATTGATGGTGTTGGTGCTGTTTTATTTATATTAACAGAAATTGCTGATGATACACAATCGTTACCGTCTTTAGCAACACAAGTATATGTTCCAGGTGATAAGTTAGAAAAAGTTGCACTTGATTGATAAGTGCTACCATTATTTATTGAATATTGATATCCAGTTCCAGAACCACCTGTTGCAGATAATGTTATTGCACCATTTGTACTATTCCAACAAGTTGGAAATGTGGTTGACGAGGATGAAACAACAACTTGCGTAGGTACTGTTATTGTTACTTGATATGAATTAACGCAACTTGCACCATCTCTAACAAAAATTGTATATGTTCCACTTCCTAATGTAGAATATGTTTGTGGTAAATTTGCATATGTACCGCCAGCACCAATTTTTGATTGATACCCACTACCAGATCCGCCAGATCCACTAGAAACTGATATAGATCCAGTACCACCATAACAAGATGGATTTGTTCCGATCACTGTTGCACTTGGTGCCGATTTAGATAATGATTGAGTTGTTGTTGCAGTACAGTTATTTGCATCTTTAACATATAACGTATATGATCCAACAGCTAAACTACTAAAAGTTGTCCCTGTTTGATATGTTGATCCATCTTTTGAATATGCATACGGTGATGTTCCTCCCGATCCACTAACTGTAATTGAACCATCAGTTCCATCATAGCAAGTTGGGTTTGTACCATTTGAGCTAATGGATAATGCTGTTGGTTGTGTAATTGTAACAGAAGTTGATCCAACACAATCATTACCATCCTTTGCATAAATTGTATATGTTCCGGGGCCTAATCCACTAAATTCTTTTGGAATTGAGAAATAATTTATTCCATCAATTGATGTTGTATACGGATTACCAATTCCACCTGTACCACCAGTTACTGTAATTGATGTTGTGCCACCATTACAAGCTATATTATTATATGATACAGTAGGTGACGGTGCGGTTCTATTAATGTTTCTTGCAATTGTATCAGTGCAATCATTTGCATCTTTAACATAACCAGTGTAGTTTCCATTTGGTAAACCAGTAAACGTGCCACTTGATTGATAGTTAATACCATCAATAGAATATGTGTATGGTGAAGTACCACCAGTACCATGAAAAGAAACACTACCATCACTTGAATTATAACAAGATGGTGGCCAGTTAGTATCACCAGTACCACTGGCAACAAGTGGTGCTGCTGGTTGTGTAATTGTAATGCTGTATGTATTTTCACAATCAGAACTATCTTTTACATAAATTGTGTATGAACCAGCCGCTAAACCAGTATATGTTCTTGATGTTGTAATAACTTGATAAGTTCCACCCGAATTTAATTTTGTTGCGTATGGCCCGCCTTGCCCACCATCTAAATCTGAAACAGTAATACTGCCAGTTGATAAACCATAACACGCAACATTAACTTGTGATGTTGTTGCGGTTACTTGTGTTCTATTTAATGTAACTGATGTTGATCCTGTACAACCATTATTATCTTTTGCATAAATTGTATATGAACCATTTGCTAGATTACTAAACGTTGTTCCTGTTTGATAATTTGTACCATCTTTTGAATATGTGAATCCACTACCAGATCCGCCAGATGCTGACGATACTGTAATGCTACCATTAGTACCACTATAACAAGTTGGATTGGTCCCACTTGCACTAACAGATACAGCGTTTGGTTCTGATACAAATACACCAATACTACCAACCTCACCATATGAATCTTTTGCTTGAATTGTGTATGTAGCCGAAGTTAAACCACTAAATGTTGTCGATGATTGATAATTTATTCCATCTTTTGAATATGTATAACTTGCAGTTCCTCCGGTAACGCCTGAAACGGTTATAACACCGTTCGATCCGCCGTTACATGTTACGTTTGTTGTTGCGGATGCTGATACCGATATTGTTACATTTGTTATGTCAATAAAAATTACTTGACTATGCGTCAAGCCACCGGCATCCATACTGCTAACTTTTATTACATACGTGCTTTTTGTTTCATAATTAAAAACTGCTTTAGATTTTAAAGATGTGCCAGTAATAACAAAACTGTTATTATCAGGATATGTTGATGTATCAACTAGTGAATATGTAAAAGTATCTCCAGCATCAGGGTCATCCGATGATAACGTGCCAATTGTTGTACCTGTTGGTACATTTTCGGAAATTGAAGCCGAAGACAAATATATGTATGTTGGCGATTCATTAACATTTGTAATTGGTACTGTTACCAAACCATCATATGTTAAACCACCAGAATCTGTTGTTCTTACATTTATTGTATAATAATTTTTTTCTTCGAAATTGAAAATTTCTTTTGATGTTAATGTTCCTCCAGATGTTAAATTAAATTTATTGTTATCAGGATATGATATACTATTAATTAATTCATATGTAAAGGAGGTATCACCATCTGTATCTAATGTTGATAAAGTACCAACTGTAGTTCCTGTTGGACTATTCTCTGGTATAGATCCGTTAAGATTAATACCATATGGTGCTTCATTTACACTGTTAATATAAATTGTAAAAGTTTTATCATAAAATAACCCACCTTGATCTGTTGATCTAATTGAAATTGTATATGATGATCTAGCTTCATAATTAAATGATTGTGATGCTCTTAATGAATCACCAGAAATATTAAATGAAGACCAATCTAAAGTTTGATTAATAGCATATGTGTGCGTATCACCAAATGTATCAGAAGTAGCTAATGTACCAATAATCGTGTTTATTGAATTATTTTCATTAATGGTATCATTACTTAAATAAATGTCTTGTGGCGCCGTGTTTGTTGGTGTCGGGGTTGGTGTTGGTGTCGATGTTGGTGTAGGCGTGGCTAAAATCACATCAATATCAAATGTACACGTTGGCGTAGGTGTAGCCGTTGGGGTGGGTGTTATTGTAGGTGTTGGAGTGCTAGTCGCTGTTGGTGTAGACGTTGCTGTTGGTGTAGACGTTGCTGTTGGTGTAGGTGTAGCGGTCGGTGTAGCAGTCGGTGTAGGTGTGGCTAAAATTATATCAATGTCGAATGTACATGTAGGTGTCGGTGTAGGGGTTGGTGTTACTGTTGGCGTAGGTGTACTAGTTGCCGTAGGTGTTGCTGTTGGTGTAGATGTTACCGTAGGTGTTGGGGTTGGTATTGGTAAAATATGTGTATCTGAAATTGAACAAGCAAGATCAGTATTGTATAATATTATTGTTGTAGCTTCGTTTGGTACCAATACAGAAACACCCTCTATTAATTCACTATATGTTAAACCTGTCGCAGGTAGTGAACTTGAATATAAACTAGCATAGTTACTAGGATTTACTGAATCATAGTAAACATTATATGGTCCTGGGGCGGTTCCTGATGTTATTGTTACATTAAACTGTCTAGCCATTACCTATATAATTATTAGTTTTGTACATTACAAAGAGATAAATTGTATCCCAAAGTATTCAAAGCGTTTATTATTGTGTCAGCATAATATTGTGCTGTAGATGCTGCTGTTACATCTGACACCCATGTTACCTCATTCTTATCTGATAAACCATTTGTTCCGCTATATGCGTTTGTTCCGTTTTTAACCGCTTGGATAAATTGTCTAAACCCATCATAGCTATTTGGACCAGTGTTTACTCTGAATATAATACCTCTATAATAATTACTATTTGGAACATTATCTAGTGTATTTCTAAATGCTGCTATATCGGTACTGTATTGACCTGATCTTACACTAGTATTAAACGAACCACCATCAGCATTATATGGTGAAGATTCATCTTGGAATACCAAGTTTATAACTTTAGTTGTTGTTTGTGTTGTTCCTGTTGTATTCATCACATAGAACGTTCTTTCTGTACCTAATGATTTACTTGAGAAATTATTAACAGTTACATTTTGATCATACTTAGCATAATTTCCATTATAGAATTGTACTAAACAATCTCTAAGTATAGTATTTCTCATTGTTTCTAATGGTGACAATGTACTGTTCATAGATCCCGAATCATCAAACCAAATAAAGATTTCAGTATTTTCATCTATTTGAATTGGTGGAACCTCCTCAACTGCTGCATTAAATGAACAATCAGGTGTTGGTGTTGGTGTAGGGGTATCAGTAGCCGTTGGTGTAGGTGTACTTGTCTCCGTTGGTGTTGGCGTAGACGTTGCTGTTGGTGTTGGTGTAGCCAATGCTATATCAATGTCAAATGTACACGTAGGTGTAGGCGTCGCTGTTGGGGTCGGTGTTATTGTTGGTGTAGCGGTTGGTGTCGGTGTAACCAATACTATATCAATATCAAATGTACAAGTTGGTGTAGGTGTTTCAGTTGGTGTTGCGGTCTCAGTAGGCGTTGGTGTAGGTGTTTCAGTTACCGTTGGGGTTGGTGTACTAGTTGGTACTGGTGTAAGTGTTGGTGTCTCAGTTGGGGTTGGTGTAGGTGTTGCTGTTGGTAATATAACATCTATATCAAATGTACAAGTTGGGGTTGGTGTTCCCGTTGGTGTAGGTGTGGGAATGATCACATCCACATCTATATCAAATGTACATGTAGGTGTTGGGGTTGTTGTTGGTGTCGGGGTGCTTGTCTCAGTTGGTGTTGGTGTTGGTGTAATTGTTGGGGTAGGCGTTGCAATTGGAATAATATTCAAATTACAAACAGTACCTTCTAACTCATTTAAAAAATTAAAATCGTATGTGCCAAAATAATAATCTGTTGTCCAATAATAAGGTATTAAAACATTAGTAGCAATAGTTGTTGTTCCACCTGAATAGGCATGAAAAACAATATCGGCATAATATCCGTTGTATGAACCTGAACTACTATATAACCTTATTGTTGTCATCTATTATTAATATATTTTGTTTAAATTAAATAAATCAGAATACACATGGTTTAATGCACTATTACTACCCCATTGAATTGTTATATCTAACGTGTTACCAATTGTTGTATTGAATGTTGTATTATTAACAGTGTTAAATCCAAATCCTTCTACAGTACCATTATTTGATTTTACATATGTAAATCTTCCTAAACACACGATTTCTGCAACACCAGTCGTTCCAATATTTCTAATACTAAAATTTATTGATAAATTAAAAATCGCATCATTAATACTACTTGTTAATGTTTGAATACCGCTATCAAGAAAAATTGCGTTTCCAGATTTAACTTTTATAACAATCGTTTCGTTATTTCCAGCATCAATTATACCACCCATGTCTGCTCTATATGCATCACCGATAGTAAAACCATTTGTCGGTACTGATAATGTCCCAACACCAGGCCCAATTAAAGATGATTCTGTTGTCGTTCCACTAATTGTAACACTATTACCTGTTTGAGAATATAAACCATACGACGTTCTTAATCCTTGTGGAATTGTTCCAAACAAATTTGTTGTTGGATTTATCACAACCGCACTATCGCTAAATGAACCAGCCGTTAATCCGCTAACAGTTAAACTTCCTGTTATATTTTGATTTCCAACAAAAACATTTGAACCTGTTGTGGCTAATTCATTAAATAAATCATCTTTAGTGATATATTTTGAAGTTCTTGGATTACTATCTCCATGTGATGTTAAAATCAAAGAACTTGGGGTTATTCCCGTTGTTTGATTTAATTCTGAAACTCTTATAATACTCATTTTTATAAATATTTTTTTATGTTTTATTCCTCAATTATTATATTATCATTTTCATCACCAATAAAACTTTCCCCGTTTTCAGTTATTATCCCTTGATCACTTTCCACAATTTCATATGTCATATCACAAGGATCTAATGATGTTGTTATTGTTGGTGTTGCAGTTGGTGTAGGTGTACTTGTCTCTGTTGGTGTTGGTGTACCTGTTGGCGTAGGTGTACTAGTAGCCGTTGGTGTTGGCGTTGGTAACACAACGTCTATATCAAATGTACATGTTGGCGTTGGTGTGCCTGTTGGGGTTGGGGTAGGAATAATTACATCTATCTCAACATCAAATGTACATGTAGGTGTTGGTGTCGCCGTTGGTGTTGGTGTAACAGTTTCTGTTGGGGTAGGCGTTGGCGTAACAGTTTCTGTTGGTGTTGGTGTTGCAGTTGATGTTGCAGTAGGTGTTGCTGTTGGTAAAATAACATCAATATCGAAAGTACAAGTAGGTGTAGGGGTTCCAGTTGGGGTTGGGGTTGGTATAATTACTTCCACATCCACATCAAAAGTACACGTTGGTGTTGGTGTACCTGTAGGCGTTGGGGTTGGTATTATAATATCAACATCTATATCAAATGTACAGGTAGGTGTTGGTGTCGCTGTTGGGGTTGGTGTTGGAATGATCACATCCACATCAACATCAAATGTACATGTTGGTGTCGGAGTGCCTGTAGGTGTTGGCGTAGGAATAATAATATCAACATCCACATCGAAAGTACATGTTGGTGTCGGTGTTCCCGTTGGTGTTGGTGTCGCCAACATAATGTCAATATCAAAAGTACAGGTAGGTGTTGGTGTACCTGTAGGTGTTGGTGTAGGTAATACAACATCTATGTCAAATGTGCAAGTTGGTGTTGGTGTTACAGTAACTGTAGGTGTAGGTGTTGGTGTAACAGTAGTTGTAGGTGTTGGTGTTTGTGTTGTTGTTGCACTAGGCGTTGGCGTAGCTGTCGACGTGGCGGTTGGTGTTGCCGTAGGTGTCGAAGTAGCTGTCGCCGTTGGTGTTGGGGTTGGTGTCGATGTTGGTGTAGGGGTTGGTGCAAAAATTGGGTATGTTTCACCACATGGTAATGCTGGAACAATCACCCCACATTCTGTGGTATATGTTCTTACAGGTTCTTCTATTGGTGACGTACAACATACTGAATCAACATAATATTGACTAAGATTCATATTAAGCTCATTGAACTTAACATATGAATGTTCTACTAATACTTGAGTTGTGTTATTACCATTAAACAATATTAAATCTTCTGGTTGTGTTCCAGTTATATTAATATTATAATAAAGATTGTTCTCGCAATAATTTAAATTTACTGCTATAACTTCTAATAATTCACCTTTTTCTGTTATTAAAAAATCACCAGTATCATAATAGTCTGATGGATAATAACAACAAGGTTCTTCTTGTGTTTCTGGTTTTAGTTGTAAGAATTCAGGTGATCTAGAATCAAAGAAATACCCATCTCTTTTTGTTACTCTATAATCAACCTCATCTACATCTTTATTTGTATAAACTCTTAATTTTGTTGTAGGTAGTACTTCAATAACAACTTGAGTGCCATTGCTAGTCATACCTGTTATTTCACTTTTCTTAATTGAACTTAAACAATCAATATCACTTATTGTATGTGTCGTGTAATCATATGAAAAAGAATAATCATTATTATCACTAGCATATTCAAAAATACTTGATGGGAATGTTGTGCACGGTAAATAAGTTGCGCCTAATATTACATTTCCATAAACGAGATCTTTTACATCTTTTTTAACAAGAGTTCCAGCAGATAGATATGATTGAATATTTGCGGGGGTTGTTGAAGAATTAATGGTTACACCACTAACAACAATTACCTTAGTGTCATGTTTTAAACCGTAGTTATAAGAGTTTCTATATTGTACTTTTGGTACAATTGTGTATCCAGTATTAACTATTAATGGGTAATCTGGATTTTCAGTTGGATAATCAACATATTTTAATTTTAAACCTTCAATTTTTACTTTTTTATCACAGTTAGCTGCATCAGTAAAAATCAAATCAATAACCTCATCCTCTCTAACATCTGTTATTAAGAATTTACAATTATTGCCAGATACTAAGAAAAAATTAGTATCAGTATATACAGGATGATAACCTGTAGTTAAATTATTTCCAGGGGTGCAATTTCTTTGAAGATAAACCCCCCATCCATTATCATTACCAGATTGTACTGTTGCACCAGTTATTGATACAACAACATCTGAAACTATTTTACATTCTGGATAACCAGTATAAACATCACAAGGTGTATCAAAAGATAAATCTAAATGACATTTTGGTTCTGTATATTTGTAATCAACATCAAAATAAAAATCTAAATTATTTTTAACTAAACATTCACCAGATGAATTTGTGTGTGCTATGAATTTAACTTTCTCAATACCATCACTATCTGTAAAAAATTCATGTGATATTAATTGTGTATATCCACTAGTGATTGCTGTTGTTGGAACATAACTTGGTGAATTAAACGCACTGTATTGTACCTCTGTTTGGTTAATTTGATTAACTAATGAAGTTATTGCACTCTTCCAAGAGGTTTTAATTGTTGTTAAATTTAAATCAATCCAATTCTTATAATCACATATAAGAGGTATTTTTGTTGAAGATGATGTTAGTGTTGTACAACTTTCGTTTGCTGTAAATCCTGTTCCAAATAATGTGCTACCAGTTAAATTAACTTGTGTTGTACCACTATAGTCGGCTCCGTCAATATCAACATGCAATGTAAATGTTACACCGCTAAATTCGATTAACCCTCTTAAATTATCTGGGTCACCGAGAATGGTTTCAAGATCTTCTTCAATAATTGTTTCAAACTCAGGGTATAAGTTTTCAACAATTTCTAATGGTTTACATGGTTTTCTATATGAAAACTTAGGTCTACCAAAAATATTATTCTCTATTAAATTTCCACCCATCCATAAGGTTGTGGATGGTATTATTTGTTCTAATACACTAGACCAATATGGGCTCATCTGATTAACGAAATCAGATGTTGAAATCATATCATATGTTGTATATCCAGAAGCTGTTAATTGATTTAAATAATCTTGATATACATCTTCTAGTGTGATATAATTTTTCTTATACTTTACTAAATTTGAATCAGTGATTTGATTAGAAAAAGTATTTTGTAGATATTCTGCAAACGTAAAACCAGTTTGTGGCTCAAGGCTATTAGTACCAAAAGTAACTTCTAATTCTCTGGATTTTCTCCAAATATCATAGTTAATAGCGTTAGATGCAGAAACAAATACGTTTATGTTTTTTCTATTAAGAATTAAATTAGATAAATTTTCATCTTCCAATATTTGTCCCTGTACGTTATCTATTTCACTATTAATTGTGAAACCATAATCCAAACCAGGGAGTGTTCTATAAACATCAAAATAATCTTCACCATATGAATATGGTTTTGATTTTGTTAACAATGTTTTTGTTCTACCTGTTATAACTGATGATTCCGTATCTAATATATCAGAAGATCTATGATCTAATGACACATTTGACCAACCAGATCCCATTTGGAAAAATATATTTTCCTGATTAGTTGTTGGTGATTTTGGTAATAAAGAAATATCGTTTACAGGGTAATCACTTATCTGGTTATTTGTTGTTAAACCAGTTAATGACGATAATGTGTATGTGTATGTACTACTATTAAAAGTTACACTATTACTTACTTGAATATTATTTAATGTGTTTGTAATATCATCTAATGTAGATGATGGTAACGCACTATTAACCTTATAAACAAATTCATCAATTTTAACCATCGGTTCCGGAGCACCGATGAACTTTAAGAAAAATTCAATACTACTTCTAGTTCCTTTTGATTTATATATAAAAGCTAAGTTAACTAAAAGTCTTCTATAGAATTCTAATTCAGCGTCAACTAAATTCTTACCAATGGATTGACCATCATATGTCACAGAAGATGCATTATAAATTTGTTCTTCTAGTGATTTTTGATCAAATAAATTAATTGTGTTTAAACCAAGAGTGTTTGCTAAATTTTTAAGAAAAACATCTGGGATGTTATCTATTGAATCATACGTAACATTTCTCATGTACGCAATATTATCAATATATGATTTTACTTTATCAAAGCTTTGACCATATAATTGGAATATTTTGTCTATTTTTTGATCCTCGGTATCGAATTCAAATAACTGTGGTGCAACTAAAAATCTTGTTACTAAATTAGATTTATAATTGTCAATCTCTGTCGCTAAGTCATTTAATCGAGTAAGATATTCATCAAACTTTAATCCGGTAATTTGTATGTTGTATCCATCAGATGATGTAGGCCAATTTACTAATACTGAAACTAATTCTGTTTTTGATTCATCTAGACTTGTTTTTGGTACAGTAAATCCTGCTTGGTATATCGGATATGTATCTCTATTTAATAACGTTTGTTCAAGATCATCTAAACCTAAGTAAAACTCTTCAACAACACTATCATTAGGTCTTAAAATAAAACTATCTGAATATGTTGACCCGCTAAAAGGTTTTCCGGTAACAGATAGTGTAACTTGATTAAAACTATCAGGTTTTATGTAATTGCTTACATTATAGTTTTTACCATCAACAATTATGATATATTTCTTATATGAAGAAAATAGGTTTCTAATTTTATTTTCAGCATTTATTGCTTCATTTGCTGTAGGCTGTATTAAAGCAATATCAAATGGATTAAAAAATCTACCAATTTGTACTGTAAATGATGTTCTATTTGTTGTAGGGTTGTATGTGATATTTTCTGCGGTATTATCAGTTACAACTGAAAGCGCGTCTTTATCAATTAAAATACCACCCGGGAAATTTTTGATTATTCGAGCAATAGAAACTCTAATTCTTTCTCTTAAAGAACCAAATAAAGATTTAGATGCGTCTTTTTTGTTTGTATTAAATCTTACCGGTCTTTTCTTACCATCAGATTGTACAACTGTTGTAGGTACATCCTCTTCTATTTTAAGATTTTCAAGAGTTATAAAGTCTGAAAATGGCGCAGTTTGGAATTTTTTAGAGTCTTTTTCTGGTACAATCCTATCTAACGCAAAGTTCGTATTAGTCAATTGACTAGTACCGTCAGTAATTTGTCTTCCAACAATACTGTCGCTAAACGTCTCAAAACCACTAGCTGCTTGACTCGGAACTTTTCTTTTTGCCATTATTCTGTAATATCGTCAAAGTTTAACGTTTGGTCTATATCAGTCCTACCTTCACGAATTTCATATAACGTCTCGTTAAATTCGTCTTTAACTTCATATAGGTTGAACTGTTTATAAATGTTATTAGCGCCATCATAAATGGTATAGATACCTGAAGATACCGCCTTACTTTGATTACCATAAAGGGCAAGAGCAAGTGTTGAAGCGTCATGTTCAACCATTTCAACCTCAATAGTCGTTGGATTAAAGTAACTGTTTGTTAAAATAATCTTTTGTAAAGGTTGACCTATAAAAGGAACCGTATTAGGTTTATTAGTTGGCGCAGAGGAAGGTGTAACAGTTAAGAACATCAAATTCGTAGGTGAATCTGAATATCTATATCTAACAGATTTTTGTGTAGTATTTGTTAAATTTGTTGTTATTGGTTCGCAATAAAAAGAAGATGTAACTATTTTATAAAAATTTGGTACTTTCTTATTATCACTAACACTTATATATTCAACTCTATATCCAACCAATCCCTGAGGAATAAATTTTGATCTATCTTCTGTAGTAAGGTTACCTAAATCAATAACAATCCCTCTAACAGACGGTAAAGAAGCAAGAACACCACAATCTGTGATTGATGTTCTAATTTGTTTAGGTCTTATATGTAATGTGTATATTCCAATTTCAGAGAAAGCTGAGCTTTCTAATCTCAAATTGTACATACCACCCAAAACTTCTACATTTGGTGCGTTTGTGTCATCTGTAGTATTTGAATTATGATACAAGGGTGATAATATAGTAGCCGAATCCAACTTTGATATCGTTGAATCGGTTGTCGCCCCTCTATCAGCAGCATAATGAAGTAGTATTTCTACATCCTCTGGTGACACATCTGCTGGTCTTATTGTTCCGTAACTTCCTACTGCCATAGTATTTTATTAATAAATATAATTTTATTGTTTTTTTACAACGAAAAAACCATTTCCGTATATATCTAATTCACCTAAATTATCAATTTCACCTAATCTTAAATTAAATTCTGAAACACCCATCTTACCTCTTTCGACAAATATGTCAGAATAAACTTGTGGTTCAGAAACAAAACCTAAAAAATGCTCGTTTCTGGTTAACATTTTATTTGTCACATATTCTACCGCAAAGTCAGTGCTTGAGTTATATGATGTGAATCCGGTTGTTCCGTTTATGATATGATTTGGAACTTTTCCGGTGATATATGTGACACCATCAGAACAATCATAATAATCTAAACCATCAACCGTGTATTTTGAGCAAGTTAATGTGGTGCCAGGTAATGACGTGGATGTTACCCCGCTATATGTGTTACCGCCATATAATTTTTTTTCTATTATTCTACTTTTACCTGCGGCAACAAATGTGAGAGATGATGGTGTTTTTGTTGATCCTGATAGAGTCACACCATAATCTGTATATGGAAACGTAAACGATAATGTACCTAAACTGGTTGGATCACCAGTTACTAAAGGTAAGTTTATTGTTCTAGACAGTGTTTGTACTGTCCACGGACTATTCATTGTAATTGAAATAGTTTTATTTCCAGATGTTGAATATGTTTTTGTTACATTACCAAGTATTGTAATTGAAGAGGTTGTACTATCCCCCCAGTTAATCTGAAAAGTAGCGTCAACAACTCTTTTTAATGTATTTGTATTCGTTGTATTATAAACTGTAATTGTATTTCCACTAGCTTTATATGTAAAATTACAAAGTTGCTCTACTTGATCTATTTCACCATCAAACCCAACCATTACACCTAATTCATCAGCTTTGGCATTTAATGTTATAGGTATTTCATAATCTGGGTATGCTGCAGATTTGTTTTTCCCTATGTTTACCCATGAAGTTCCATTCCATCTATAATAATAACCCTTATCTACCCAAGTAACTGCTTCAGGTTGTTCAACCCAAAATGTTGGTTGTGCTGATGGTATTTTATTTAAATTTGAAGCTACTAGTGATTTATAAATTTTTCCGTTATAATAAATGGTGTCAGCGGCATCATATGTAATATCACTATACCATTTAACATCCATTACTGTCGTTCCACTAGTAGGTGCTGTTGTTGCGGACCAAGGAACTAATTCTAAATTACGATCATACCAATATTGACCCGCATTGTATAAAACAACCGATAATATATTTTTTTGTAATATTTCGTATTTATATTTTTTCATTTTTATAATTTAACTGCAGTACCATCTACTAGATCACAATCTGTGTTAATTCCTCTGTTTATTTTATAACTATGATCAGTTCTTCTGAATGTAACCTGAAAATAAAAATCATTAACATCATCAACTGTGTCACTAAAATTCATTTCATAAAACTTAATTGGATTAGCTTTCGTACCCACTCTTTCCCCGTTAACCAAACCAGAATTATCAATTGTTAGATCTTTATTTAAAAATCTTGTTGTGGTTCCATCTTCAGCATTGAAAAATCTAGCAGTCATAAAAAATGTCAAACCACTAAAAACTGTGTCATCACCAAACCAAAACAAATACATGTTTTCGCTATTTTTGTAATTGTTACCATTAAAAACAGGTATTTTAATTCTATCTTTTAAGTTAATATCAAAAACAGTTTGACCTAACGGAATCGATAAATTCTTAGCAAATACCAATTTTTGTGTTTCTCTTTCTCTAGTTGTATAAAATTCCAATCTAAAAAAACTATTAATAGTTTGTTTTAATAATTTAGCATTCTCTCTTGGGCTTATTCCTATTAAATCATAATCTAAACCATTGTCATAATCTCTTGGGGATTGGTTATTTAAAAAATAAAAATAATACCAAATATCACATTGAGTATCTAAAGCACTGGCGGTTAACCCGCTATATGGTTCATGAATATACCTTACCGTTTCATAGTTTTCAACTGGGTTGATAATAGATCTTAAAACATCCTCTTGATATTCTAAAAAATTTTCTTCCCAACCGGCATTAGTTCTGAAATCCGTTTCTGGATTAAAAATTAATGATTTATCAGTATTATTAAATAATATATTCATTTTAACAGTTTATATCTCTGAATCCTTTGAATCCATTATTTTTATTATTGTATTCCTTTTCATTTATGAAATAAAAATTAAAATCGTTTTTAACATAATGTTGGCCATTTACAAATGGAAAATCTGTTCCATTACCCTCATCATCAATAAATCCATGATCATATAAATCTCTCCATTTCCATAATTTTTCATCAGGAAAATATCTGGCATTATCTGGTAAATCTAAAATGTTATTGGTGTTAAATGTTTCAACATATTGAGACATCTGTCTTAACTTAACTCTATAATGTGGTTGATACAACAACCCCATTTTATTATTCGCCGAAATTGTGCCATCAAAAGTACTAGTAGGTAAGTTTTGATCATGATCAAAAATCGTCAACGGTTGTACAATTTTATGTAAAGATTCTGATATTATTCTTTCTTTTAATTCAGATGGGCTATATTCAACAAATGCACCAGTTAAAATGGTGTTAACCGGGGTTGTAACACCAGAGGTAAACGTAATAGTATCTTTAGTAAATGTTGACCCACTTAAACTAGTTTCTAATGCTGTTGTTCCACTAAAATGGTTATCAATCCAACCGTCATGTAAATGAAATTTATACCCAACTTTAGGTGGGTATTCAAAATAACCAGATCCGTTTTTAAATAAAACCGTAACATAAATTTCTGATGGGGTATAACCAAGATTGTTTGTTAAACCAGTTAAAATAAAACTATTTTTAAAATCATATATTAATGATTCTGGTCTGTTTCTTTCAACAAGTACATCGTTGTTACCCGCGCTATCTTCAAATAATAATTTCTTTTCATCTTCAAAAATCGGTGATTCAAAACCAGCTTTATCTAAAATTAAATCGGTTGATGAAGTTAATATTTTATGTTTATGTACATAATATGTTGAAGTCGTACCACTAATATTCCTATCATTAATACATCTTTTGATTGTTATTAATTTAGGAATTGTTGTACCACTAAACTGTTGCTTATTTAAGTTTATAACATACTTCTCAGAATCATACTTATCATCACCCAAACTTGATACAGAGTATGTAACACCGCTAATACTTGAGATCGATGATATTATAACAAATTCTTCTTCACTGATGCCATGAGGTACCGGTGTTGTTAATTTATAATATGTTGGTTTTTCTTCAACCCTACATGGTATTCCACTACCGGCATTAAATTGTATATGTGTTATTTTATCATTGTTAAATGCTGTAGACCCACTAAGAGTATATGACATTGTGAAACCAGTATCGTGACCACTAACATAACTTAAATGAAAATTCCAATTATGATATGGTGCATTCATGTTAGTGATAACCTGATGCTTGTTTCTTGGTTTTGTTGGTTGTGAAAATGTTGGTGTGTATGTGCCATATGTACTTCCACTAATTGCTGGAATGTTTACATCTTCTCTATATGTGTCGCGTCTTATAAATGCAAATTCGTCATATGGTAAATAACCTGTATTGTCACCGCTAGCGCCATCACCAAATAAATAAAGATATTCAGCTAGATTACCATATGGTGTTGTACCACTATACATGTTTCTAAAAATCATTTTTAGTTTACCATATATCTTATACTTCTTACTTTGAGCTCTTTCGTAACTAAAATGTTCCTCTAAATCTAATACAATAGAGCGGTCACCTTCTCTTAATAATTCCTCACTACTTTCTAGACCAATTCTTGTTGATAAATCAACAGCTGGCGATTTGTGGTACCTTAGTTCTGGTAATATGATTGTTTTCTTTTCCATTATTCAGCACTTGTAAAGGCGCCCTTATCGCCAAAATATTCTATAAATTTATCTACACCAGTTTTTCCAACTCTCAATCCAAAATAAAACATAAACGGTGTTGATAAAATTTGTTTATTTCCAGTATAGTAGTCTTGTGTTTTTCTGATTATAAAATCATCAGTAAAATCCCAGCTCTGCGAATGCCATGTTCCACCATTACCATATCTAGTATATAATGTACCGGTTAAAGGTTCAGCTATAGTTCCACTGGTTACATATAAATAAGTAAATCCTGGATACTCAGAATCAAAGTTAGTATGTGAGTCTACGGTAGAGATTTGATCAAATTCAATATCGTTAGTTGCATTTCCTGTACTAACTGTTAAACCACTAAATGTATACGTCATAGGTAATAACAAATACTTGTCTGATGGATCACTTGTTGATCCAGTTAAATTATAAGCATAAGTCATACCTTGTAATGGTTGAACTTGAACATCACTATAATCCCAACATTGTTTATCCATTTGGTTGGTTGCATAAGAACCAAATCCAGTACCCTTTTTATTCCATAAGTAAAATGGAACTTTTTGTGATGATTCTGTTAATCTACCTGGTTCATTTAAACATGCTCTAATTCTTTCACCATCTTCGTCAAGATATAATGTAACAGGTAGTGGCCCATAATTTGCATTTCCATTTTTGAAAACACTTGGATAGACATCTGGATCTAATACTTGATATGAATAACCAAGATACCTAGGATTTTGTAAATCAAACTCTTCTATACCAGCTTCGTTATTGATAGATATAAGTTGTAATATATCCCCATCCAAAATTTCATTTGTATATGTAAACCCAGTATTGTCAAAAAATTGTTCTAATTGGAAGTCGTTATTACTAACATCCATTCTGTAGTTAATAGCTAAACCTAAAAGTTCACCAAAGCTTTGAAAAGATGACGACCCTATTGATCTACTAACTGAACAGTTTGGATCTAAAGATGGGTCTGTACATATTTCTTTTATAAATTCATCTCTAGGGCCTAAATCAACTATGGTTGTTGGCCTACCAAGTCTTTTAAAAGAACCTTTAGTTTCACCCCAACTACTTTCAGAAACATAGGGTGATGATCTATAATAGAATTTATCTTGTGGACCAACATATCTAATAACATCTCCACAATATTTTCCTTTTTTACCTTTAAATAAAAAGAAATATAAAGATCCAGATAACCAGTTATCAACAAAAGAATAATTTACAATACCACCACAAAATAATTTACCAACTCTTTTTCTTCTATAATATTCTCTCAATATTTCCCAAACTCTTGTTGTTCTTTGTGTACCTGGAACTATTGTGAATACGCCGTTTTCAAACTCGGACATACCACTTCTAGTAAATCTATCATATTGTTCACCTTCAAAAGAAGGTATTAATGGTACCCCACTACTATTGTAATATTTAATATCGGCAGATAATGTTGAACCGTATGTCTTAAGACCTTCACCATATAATGTTCCGGTAATATTTGTTGCAACAACACTTGTTGTTCCTGCAACATAACTAGCTGGTGAAATCGTACCAGACCAACCATAGCTAGTATAACCAGTATTAGGATAATACCAGCTAACCAAAGCTTCGTCATATGGTGTATCATATATATCACAACCTTCTTCAACTGCATCTGTTATTGGTAAGTCGATAGATTCTTTATCAGTTGTACTTCTTATTGTTAATGTATATGAACCAGGTTCACCAAAAAGAACACCATCATCTTGAAATGTTATAGATGTATAGCTTATGGTATTTCCACTAACATCTGTTACGGGGGTTCCAGAAAATTGAGTACTTAAAGATGTATTACCAAATGTTTCACTACTTAATTGATAATCTGATTGATTGTTAATAAAATACAATATACCGTCACCACCTGTTATTAAAGCAGCGCCTAACGCTTCTAAATCTTCTCCTGGACAATCACCGGTTGTGTCTGGAGCAAATGTTAATGATGTTACTGATAATGTTCTACTATTTTCTAAGTAATCACCAGTAATAGTTACAGTACCAACAGAACAAAAAGAACTAGAAGAACCATCATCTTGAAGTTCTGAACCTAAAGTGTTACCACCGTTACATTCTTCACATTCTGGATAATTTATTAAATATAATCTTCTTTGACCATTTTCTTGTGCTCTAAATGCCGCTCTTTTTACACTTCTTGCCAATGTTCTAATAGGTCTAAAATCGGCAGCATCACCAATTGTAAACAATAAACGAACTAAAGAATTTGTAAACGTTAATGTTAATAGATTTATTAAATGTTCAATAAATAATAAAACAGAAGAAATTAATAATGAAAAAGTTCTATTTCGTTTTCCAAAATTTACAGGTGGTGTAACTATTTCGCTAGAACAATCCTCTTCTTCTGGTGGTACAATCTCTTTAATACCAACATATCTGTCATTTGTAAAAAAGGTACTATTATAATGAATATTTTGAAAAGATGATACAGTATAAACTTTATTATATGTCATCCTATAAAAATAATCTCTAGGATAAAATTGCCCAAAGTCATTATATAAAATACCTTTATCCGGATCTGTTGATACTGCGCTTGTAGGATAATCACTCCAGGTAGTTGAAAAGGCATATGATTTATCTTTTTCTCCAGAATATTCTCTTATATTAGGAACCAAGAAGCTAGCTGTTTTTCTTACTCTTTCATTTCCGCTATCATCTAAACTAAAACGAAATCTATAACACGCTGCCGTTGCCACACCTTTATTTGGATCATTGGTTATTTCATTTTCACCAAACTCATTTGTGTATATAAATTCAGAGTTCATTGGTATTGGTAAAACAAATCCACCATCCTCTGGAATATCTTCATCAATTTCGTATATTTCTAATATTGGTCTATTTTGCGAATCCTTTTCAGAGGTAAATCTAATAGCTTCAATTTTACCACTCTTGGTTGTTAGATCACATTTTCTGCCCATTTTTCGTCTAGGCTGACAATTTTTGTTTAAAGAGTTAGTACCTTTATCGGTGTATGTACCACCAATTAAAAATGCTTTAGGTTCAATATTAACACCTTGATCAGATAAATCAAAATCAGTTCTAGTTATACCAATTTGGCATAAATCTAAATTACCCCAAAAAGGATAAACATCGATTGTTCTATCAAATGAAACAATTTGTGGTAAAGAATCTAAATCTTTTGATGCTTTATACGAATAAGTGTTTTTAAATGAATCAACACCCATTCCTTGTCTAATAAAATCATAAGGTCTTAATGAAAAACAACCTATGTCTGATAAATCAACATCAACGTGGATTGTTTGTTCCCCTAAAGGAACCCCCCAAATCATGAAATCACCAGAACTGTTAGTTTTTACTGTGTATTTGTAATATTTTTCAAAAACTTCAAGGTATTCTTCTCTTGAAAGAATATCACCTTGATCGGGGAATGTTCCGGTTGGCTCGTGACCTCCGTGTTGTTTTCTAGATGGTAAAAGATTATATCTATAACCATCTTCATTTTTGTCCTGAGCTAATTTATATGGGTATAATGATGATATAACGGGATCGTTTTCATCACTTTCTTGTAACGGGATGAATATAGAAACTCTTGCATTGGGAACCCCTAATCCATTATTAACGCTTATTCTACCACAAACAACACCATAATCAGCACATAAAGACGTGTATACATCCTGTTGAGTGAATTTTAAAGATAAGATCTCTAAAAGATCATAATCCTGTTTTAACTCGACAGTTACTTTCTTATCCCCATTTAAACTGGTGTTGATTCTATGTTTTTGTATCATATTAACTATAAATAGAAACTCATCAATTTTCCTATAGAAAAAAGATAAGTAAAAAAGACGTTAATATGTAGTCGTGCCTAATGTTTTTACCCTTATTTTAATATCTTTCTGAGGAAACCTGATTTGGAATATTTGGTTAGCCTTCATAAAGACTGTCATATCACTTTGTAGGATCTCTTTTGTGGCAGTATCTTTATAGGATTGTGAGACTTGTGAAGATGAATATTCGCCGCCAATCTTGTTATAAACTCTTACATCTATCACGTTAACAACACCTGGAACATTATTCACATCTTTCATTAATTCACCAACAAATAATGGATCACCCATTTTTCTTTTATCAATTGAGAAATAATCTGTTGTTGCGCTAATCACATCTCTAATGACCTCACCCTGATTTTGGTTTTTATCTAAAAGTAGGTCAATTTCTAATCCCATGTCAATAACCTCACCACTAACAATATCAATGTAGTCGTTAATCATTCTATATTGTGAAAGGTAATTAAGAATATTTTGTTTTAATGTGTTAGAGACAACACTTGTTAAATTACCGCTTTGGTCATATGAAAGTAATTTTACTCTTACTTTATTATCTTCCTCCATCACATTTACCTTAGCTGGTGCACCATAAGTAGCTGGCATTGTTTCAATCATTGATTTATAATCATTTAATGTTACAGCTCTATTTTGAGCAGCAAAATTATAAGATACCATTGCTCTAAGCTCTTCTACTGTTGGTTGATCTGATCCACCAACTGCTGGTGTAATGTTTGTTACACTCAAAGATTGTGAAACTTGGCTATTTGTGTTTGAATTTGGCCCTGTAATAATAAAATCAGAGTTTTCTACGTTATTGATGACACCAACCCCAACATTACTTTCTTTACCCCCACCAATTCTATATTTTATAAACAATGTAGTATCTTGTTTTGGTATAGAACCTAGTGATAGATTGTTTAAATATGATGATAAATTTACTTTTAATTTATCTGTAATATAATTGTCTAAATTATCTAATGGATCTACATTACCAGAACCAAAAGTTAAAAAGAAATAACCTTCTGGTGTATATTCACTAATAAACTTATTTTGTACTGGCACATATTCACCAGCTTTAAAATTAGCTCTATCGGAAACTGAAGTTGTACTTGCTACGAAAACTTTATCCTGAACTAAAGATTGTACCTCATACCATTTATTTGGATCACCAATAAATTCACTATATGCTGGATTACCAACAAATGATGTACCTTCTTTATGAATTACCGCCGAAACACCTAAAACGTTTCTTTCTGGTAAGAATATTTTTAAGAATGGTCTTTGTTCTTGTTGTGTAATAACCTTTCTGAATATTTTTGTGACCCCATTAACAACAGCTTCTCTTTTTACAATAGTATATGAAATTAAGTTATTGTTGTTATCAATGTTTGGTAATTTAAGTCTATTTGGCTCGCCTTTGCTATTGAATGGATTTGAAAAATCAATATCTTCAATTGTTTCAAAAATTTGTCCACCCCCAGAAATTTGAGCTCCGGCTCTTAAGATACCTTCATATCTGTCATCATCTTTATCTCCCTTAACAGGAACGTTAATACTAAAATCACATAAAGCAACAGAGGGTCTTTGACCAGGGATTCTTATACCATATGTTTTTGCAATATGAAATAATGATTGTCTTTTTTGAGCAAAATCTAACATGGTTTCTTGCCAAACCCTATCAATATGAAAATGAAGGTTGTCAGAAACCGCTGCATTTAAATCCAATAATACAGAGTAAATTGACGCGTCATTTGTATTCTGTATAATATCTGGATAATATTCTTTGGTTAAATTTACTAGGTCTTGTCTTAGACCAGCAAAATCTCTATTAGTATATGCTATCTTTTTGCTCATATTATATGTTAATAATTACAAAGTCAGAACTAGAAAAAGTCCCATTATTTGTTGTGTAATCGATTCTTATTTTTGCTGTGTATGGTTTTGTAGATCCATCCCCAGTTCTAAATAATCTGATATCCTCATCCTCACTAATACTTGAGGCACCGTCTTCTGGATCAATATCAGGATTAGTTATTTTTATTGAGTTTATTTCTAAATTAGGTATATAAATTTTTACTGTTTCTCTAATCTCGTCTTCAATACTGGTATATGTAATTGAGTCATTTAGATCAAAAATAAATTCATATAATCTAGTTCCGAAATCTGGTAAAAAATATCTACTACCCTTTCTTGTCAATAATAAATGAATAAGATTTGCTCTAATCTCTTCATCCTTATTAAGGGTCATTCTAGTATAGTCACCTAGGGTGCTATTTCTAAAAGGAAAATCTATGCCATATTTAGTAACCATAACAATAAATATAAACAATACTAAAATGGATATAAATAAAAAATCGCGACACCTTCGTAAAAAAGCGTCGCGAAATTTAAATAGTGACTTGATATTCGCACCCTGTATTAAATCAAGTCCTGGATGCTCAAGGTACGCCTTGACGACAGTTAGACTTTGAGGGCGCCACCCATTATCTTAGGAACCACAACCCTCACATTCAAACGGAGAATCCGTTGGTCTTTCACTAGTCATTATAACTTCAGGTGTGTCTTCACTTATTATAGATTTTTGTGTTGTCTGATATGTAACCAATTGCTGTTGTGTTTCAGCTGATTTACTTACAGATGTATCAACCCCTAATCCTTTTATTGGATCTACAGCAGAACGGGTTCTTAAGTAGTACATACCGGTTTTTAAACCAAGTTTCCAACCAAATAAGTGTGCAGCTAATAATTTTGGTTTTGTAGCGTTATCAATGAATAAATTCAAAGATTGTGATTGATCGATAAACACACTTCTATTTGCCGCCATTTGTAAAATTCTCTTTTGAGACATTTCCCAAACAGTTTTATACACTTCTTTGATTTCAACCGGTATTTCTGGGATATTTTGAATTGAACCATTTTCCATGATTAGCTTCTTTTTAAGTTCATCATTCCATAAGTTCAACTTTAATAACTCATTAACCAAGTGTTTGTTAACAACAACGAACTCACCACCTAATGTTCTTCTTGAATACATATTAGTTGTAAATGGTTCAAACGCTTCGTTATTACCAAGAATCTGTGCAGTTGATGCTGTTGGCATTGGTGCAATTAATAATGAATTTCTAACACCGTTGTTAACAACTTCTTTTCTTAATTTTTTCCAATCCCATCTACCAGATAAATCTTTATCTTTTAAACCCCACATTTCAAATTGAAAAATACCCTTCTCAATTGGTGAACCAACAATAGATTCATATGGGCCATATTCTTTTGCTAAATCATTTGATGATGTCATAGCAGCAAAATAAATCGTTTCGAAAATATCCGTTTGTAATTTATCAGCTTCTTCTGATTCAAATGGTAATCCTAGCATACAGAATACATCAGCTAAGCCTTGAACACCTAAACCAATTGGTCTGTGTTTAAAGTTAGAGTTTTTAGTTTCTTCTGTTGGATAAAAATTTAAGTTAATTACATTATTCAAGTTCTTTACAACTTGATATGTGTATTCATATAACATATCATGACTGAATTCACCATCAATAATATATTTTGGTAAAGCAATAGATGCTAGGTTACAAACAGCTTGTTCAGTTGGTGAACTATACTCAATAATTTCAGTACATAAGTTTGAAGACTTAATTGTACCTAAGTTCTTTTGATTTGATTTATAGTTAGCTGGATCTTTATATAACATATAAGGCGTTCCAGTTTCAATTTGTGCAGTTAAAATTGCATCCATTAACTTTCTAGCCTTAATTGTTTTTCTAGCTAAACCTTGTTGTTCGTAAGATTCATATAATCTAGTGAATGCTTTATCTTCTGGACTATCATACGCATCAGATAAACCTGGTGCTTCGTCTGGAGAGAATAATGACCAATCACCATCTTGTTCAACACGTTGCATAAATAAATCTGGTGTCCACATAGCTAAGAATAAATCTCTCGCACGCATTTCTTCTTTACCATGATTTTTTCTTAAATCAATAAATTCAAAAACATCTGCATGCCATGGCTCTAGGTAGATAGCAAAAGATCCTTTTCTTTTACCACCTTGATTAATCCAACGAGCAACTTCATTATAAGTCTTCATCATCGGTAGAAGCCCATCAGACATACCACCAGTTCCTTTAATGTATGCACCTTTAGCTCTTACATCATGAACATGAAGACCGATACCACCGGCCCATTTAGAAATCTTTGCAACATCTTTAATTGTATCAAACAATCCATCAATATCATCACCTTTATTTCCAATTAAGAAACAAGATGACATTTGTGCTCTACGAGTACCAGCATTAAATAATGTTGGTGTGGCGTGAGTATAAAAATGTTGTGATAAATCATCATAGATTCTCAAAGCCATTTGTACATCACCAGCACAAATACCAACAGCAACTCTCATATACATATACTGTGGTCTTTCAACAACTCTTTCACCGATCTTTAATAGATATGATCTTTCTAATGTTTTGAAACCAAAATATTCAAAATCAAAATCTCTATTAAAAACAATAGCACCATCAATCACCTCTTTATTTTCCATAACAAACTTGTAAACATTATCATCAATTAATGATGATTCTTTACCAGTTCTTGGTTCTACAAATGAATGCAGTTCCTTAATTGCTTGAGAGAACTTCTTTGGTGTTGTTTTGTGTAAATTAGTAACAGCTAATCTTCCAGCTAACTTTGCATAATCTGGATGTGTGGTTGTCATAGATGCTGCGGTTTCAGCCGCTAGCACATCTAATTCTTTTGTTGTTATACCATCATATATCCCTTGTGTAACTTTTAAGGTTATAAATGTTGGATCAACATAATCCATATTTAAATCTTCACAAAGAGCACTAATTCTTTTAGTGATCTTGTCATATCTCATTTCTTCTAAGGTACCGTCCCTCTTTAATACTTTCATTTTTCTATTCAATTGTTTTTTTAGAAATCTACATCACCAAACGCAGAGTTTAAATCTTCAGACTCTGTTGTTTTATTTACACCTGCTTTTTGATACTCAGCAACTCTTTTCTCAAAGAAATTTGTTTTACCTTGTAATGCAATATTTTGCATGAAGTCAAATGGATTTTCAGTATTATATACTTTAGAACAACCTAAAGCAACTAACAATCTATCTGTAACAAATTCTAAGTACTGTGCCATTAAATCAGAATTCATACCGATTAATCGAACTGGTAACGCTTCAAGAATAAATTCTTTTTCAATTTCTAATGCACCACAGATAATTTCTTTAATCCTTTTTTCTGATATTTTATTTTCAATATGATTGTTAAATAAATGACAAGCATAATCACAGTGCATACCTTCATCACGAGAAATTAATTCATTTGAGAAAGTTAAACCTGGCATTAATCCTCTTTTCTTTAACCAGAAAATAGAACAGAATGAACCAGAAAAGAAAATACCTTCTACAGCGGCAAAAGCAACTAATCTATCAACAAATGATTCTGAGTTAATCCATTTAATTGCCCAGTCTGCTTTCTTTTTAATTGCAGGGATAGTCTCTATTGCATTAAATAATTTATTTTGTTCTTCTTTGTCTTTGATATATGTGTCAATTAATAAAGAATAAGTTTCACTGTGGATATTTTCCATCATAATCTGAAAACCATAGAAAAATTTAGCCTCAGTATACTGAACTTCATTAACAAAGTTCATTGCTAAGTTCTCATTTACAATACCATCTGATGCCGCAAAAAAAGCTAAAACATGTTTTACAAAATGCTGCTCGTCAGCATTTAACTTATTATCCCAATCATAAACATCTTGTCCAAGATCGATCTCTTCGGCAGTCCAAAAACATGCTTCTTGTTGTTTAAATAACCTCCATAAATCATGGTGCTGGATAGGGAAAAGGACGAAACGTCCGGGATTGTCTACTAAAATCTTCTCGGTCATGTTATTTGTTTTATTTATTAATTAATTCTTTTTGTTCTAGATACTCATTGTAAGCTTTGTTCTTACGTTGTTTTGCTTCTTCTTGTTGATCTACTTTGAAGCCAAGTAATGTGTTTTGATGATCCACATCAATTTCAAGAAATTCATTATTGAATTTACAATTATTAAACACAACACCATCTCTACCAATTCTAGATTTCAATAAAGTAAGTGTCGCTAAATTCATTTCTTTTTGTTCAAGTGTTTTACCAATAGACAATACAACGTGACCAATTTGAGCCTTCTTAATTGATCCACCCATTTGATCTGTTGTTACTACCTCACTCTTAATAGAATCTCTATTACCTTGTGTCGCAGTCCATATCGCAATATCAAATTCGGATGTCATAGATTCAAGTTGTCTCATGATTGCACCATCCCCTTTCCATTCCTCATTGTAGTTTGTCTTTTCTGGAGAGATACAATCAACATAGTCCAAAGTTACTAAATCTATTCGAAAACCATCAGCTTGCATCTTTCTTAATTTAGATTTTATTTCAGAAACAGTAACTGAATCACTAGGTATCTTCAATAATCTCAATTCACCAGAAGATGATTTTTTTCTTTCTGTAACCATTCTTTCAACTTCTTCAGCCTGAAGTGGTTGTTCTTTTGGTGTTATTCCAGTCCAAATGGTAAAATGTTTTCGTTTAATGTTATTAACGTTATCCTCAAAGAAAATTTGAACAACATTGTAACCTTGGTTAAATGCCTCATTTGAAAACTTGGTCAATAATGTTGTTTTACCTGTACCAGTTGGTGCTAAAACCACCCCTAATTCACCTCTACCTAAACCACCGTCTAACAAATTATCAATACCGACAACACCTGTTGGTATTGGTCTTCTATTATCCGCTTGTAAAGCTAAACTAATACTTTCAAAAATATCCACAACATCATTATCAGTTGCCCCAACTTGTAAGGCGTCTTGAATTAACTTTTCGATTTTGTGATATTCTTCAAATTCTCCTTTAGATGTAATCTCCTCTATTTTTTTAATGGTTTTCTTTAGAACTTGTTGTTTACAAAAGTTCATTGCCTTATCCTTAATAAGAGGAACACCACCCTGATCAATAACATGATCTTGTATATTCTTTATAGTGTCAATAAATGCCGTTCTAGCGGTATCTGAAACACTCTCAGAAAGGATTTTTTGTTCTAATGCAGAGTAAGAAGGGAGTGTTTGATACTTCTCATAACACTCCTTAATATTTTGCATTATAAATTTAAAACCATTATTATCAAAGTAGTTTTGATCTATGACCTCAACAATAGATTCACCGAATTTACGGTCTTCTATTATAGTCTTTAATAAAGATATTTGATACGTGTGCCCTAAATGGCCAAAGTTTTTTTCGGTCATAATATTATAAAATTATAAAATAAATTAAAGTTGATACTGAAGATATGTCGTTTCTGGATTACCATATGACAAAACTTCAGTTAAATCTGCCAAAATTCTTCTTAATTTTGGTCGAATATCTACAGCATATCTAACCTTTGGATGATAGTAATGTGCTGCGAATATTCTTTGAATAAATACATCGTCACCTTGCTTAATTTGTAGCAAAAAGTATTGTTCTTCTGCTTCTTTTGGATCTTCCACAAAGTCATTATTCATAAAAAATCCTTGATTTTCGATTAGGTATTCGGAACTTTTTATTTTTAAATCTTCCGAAATTTCTTCACAAATATTTTTTACTTCATAATGCAATTCCATAGATTTTCTGGTCACAGGATTAAAATCCCTAACGTTAAAAAATCTTTGGCAGATGATATTGCCGTCTAGTGTAAGTAAAAATTCAAACTTGTTTTGTTCTTGAATGTTCATAAGTCTTAGTTTTTATTTAATTTTAAATTTAATTATGGTTTTATTTTTTTCTTTTGTTGTTAATCTGAGAAATGGGTTTAAGAATTTAATCCAGGCATCGTCACTTTTAGGTAGAACCGTGAAAATACCATCTTCTGTCATCATTTTCATGGCGTTTTTATAAGAACGGCCATCGGAATCAAGTCTGTCGGTTATTAAAGATTTAACCCCTTCTTTAGCTTCATCAGTTAGTATAGGATCATCAAGACATACCATTCTGTTATTCATATCAAAAAACTCATCACCATATACCCCTAACTTAGTTACCCCGGTAAGAAAATTAGCAATTAACTTATTGTGTTTATCTGCTTCAAATATTAGATTACCTTGATTTCTCACTTCTTCTAGACTTAAATGGCGAGTCTGCATCTCAGGAAAAAAAGAGATTAGTCTCTTAATTCCTAAATTTTTAATTCCAAAGATGTTATCTGATGGGTCCCCACAAAGTATTTTAACCAGTTTTACATTTTCAATAAGAATGTTTTCATGATCATATTCAATCATGTCATTCTTTTTGTAAACCTTTTTGTGAGCTGGGTTGTAAATGCTTACATTTTCATTTACTAACTGTGCTAGATCTCTATCTGAAGAATAGATTATCTTTTTTTCATTAGGGGAGTTTTGTGTGTAATAAGCGATACAATCATCTGATTCACAATATTCGAATTCACCTTGTCTAACGTAGATTTCTTCCAAATATTGCTTGATTCTTGATCTTTGTCTTTGATAGGCGTAAATTTCTTCGTCCGTCTTGATTCTTGTTTTTCTATTCTCTTTATATGGACTATATATTTTTCTTCTAGATTGGCTACCATCTTTACCGTCCCAGAAGACCACGATCTTATCAAGCTGATAATTTTCAAATGATCTTCTGAGAGTATCGATAAAATGAAACAAACCACCGAAATGTTGTCCTTTATAAAAATGGGTTTTTAACCCGTAGAAACCAATGGTTAATAAGTTGTCCCCATCAACCAATAATGTATTAGACATTTAGTCTATTATTTAATAGTTAAACAATTAATCCTCGTTGTCTTCTTCTCGTATTGGTTCGAACTTAATCTCCTCGAGATTATCAACTTTTTCATCAAATAGTGAGCTGATATATAACAAATTATCCTTCACATAATCCTCTCTAGATTTTTTCTCTTCTGCAGCTTCTTTCGCTCTCATAAATCCATGAGGTGTTACCATAATTTTACCATCACCGAATTGAATACCATTAACGTGGTTTTTCATAACTGTAATCTTGCTTCTTGTTGCAATAGTAACAGTTCTTTTATTCTTTGTGATAGAAATTTTTGTTGTTCCAGCATTCTTCTCGTTACCAAATCTGAATACTAATGTCGAATTTAACCAGATTGATTCACCACCTTTTGCTTTAATTTTTGGTTGACCAAATGGGTTATCTGGTAATTCAACCCAAGGCTGATTAACAATAATTAAAGTGTTTGTATGGTCTTTATCTGCTCTTCTTGAGCCAGAAATTCTTTGGTTAATACCCATACCAATCTTATCTGAAAGTACAGATGCGTTGTGTTGTTTACCACCCTTACCTTCCCAGGTCATTTTACAAGGCACAGAGCCTACAGAATCCCAAAGGAATAGTAAATCATACGGTAATTCACCTTTTTCTTGTAAATCAAGCATTTCATTGATAAAATCAGTTATTTGCTCAATATATTCGAAATCATTTTTAAAAATGAAATCTCCTGAATAGGTAACTTCACCAGTTGATTGATCGACATCCTTTGTTACTGGGATGCCCATAATTGCAGCATGATCAAAATCAAATTTTTGTTCTGTGATAATAAAAATTGGTAACATACCTTTTTTAATAGCATCAGCTGCTGCCCCAAGTAAAGCTGTTGTTTTACCTGTATCTGAGTGACCTAAAAACATATTAATGTGTCCTAATGCTGGACCTGGTAATCCACTAGCATCAAGAAATGCATCACCCAAATCTAAGAAACGATCTGGTTTATATGTTGTCTTGCTTGAATATTTCGAAGCAAGTTGTGAAATTGAGAAATTTTGTTTCTTTATAGCCATATTAATAATTTTTAAAAAAGAGGGCTTTTGACGTTATCTCCAGCCCATTGGATTAGAATGGCAGATTTTCGTCTGCTTCTTCGTCTTCTTGAGGATCTTCAATCGGTGTTACAACTGTTTGTTTTTTACCAACAATTGTGTCTTCACCATTACTAGCACCTGAAACCCATTTTTTACCGTCTGAATCCCAAGTTGGTGTTTCGCCTTTCGCAACCATTTCTAGGTATTCTTCTGGTTTTTTAGAGTACACGTCTGACCATGTTAACTCGTCATTTACCCAACCTTTTGCTACAGAATCATCTGTGTGAAGTGGAGATGGGTCTTCAGGAATAATAGAATTAATTGTTGTGTATTCCTTACCATTACCTGACTTTGTCAAGCTTAGGAATAATGTTAAATCTCTACCAGTTTGTAGGTCGGTGATATCACCTTTCTTTTGGAAAAGAGGGAAAATCTTATCTAAGATGCCATCTTGCTTTCCATTGTGCTTAAATCTCCAGAATTTAGGACCATCTTGCTCGTTATCACGATCGATAACCTTAACAATATAGAACTTCTTAGAACGATACTGACGTGCATATTCTTTGTCAGCCTCAACACCGGTATTCATCAATACCTGATATACTTCATTCAATGGAGAACGCTTACCTTCTTGTTTTGGATCAAAAAGCTTTACCCATTTACCATCCACTTGAATTTCGTGGAAATAAGCCTCTTTAAATGGTGTTGTACCATCGGCTGTAGGTAGAATACGAATTCTACGTTCTTCACCTCTAGAACCTTTTGGTAAAACCGTTGTAAAGTACTTTTTTAATCTGTCTTCACTTGATACCTTGTTACCGTTTCCGCTTGCGGATTGTTTGTTTTTTTCGTACTGTGCAAGTACTGCGTCTACTGTGCTCATAATTTTTGTTTTAAATTGACAATAGTAAAATATAAATAAAAAAACCCAGATTACAAAATCTGGGCTAAAAATAATTTTAAAAAGTATCTAAAAAGTTATTCTAAGGTCAATAGATAAGCCAATTTATTAATTGACCCTAACATCTCATCTCTAAGGTTTAAAAGATCCGAATCTTTTTCTTTTGATAATTCGTTATTAAACCCTATAAGTCTATTTTTTGCTGTTTGTAAAAATTCAACAATATTAAGATCATTAAGATTCATCATTTGGATAGTATCAGTAGAATTATCTAAAGTAAATCTACCGTGTTTTCCCATACATGTTTCAACATATTCATCAATAAGACCACCTAATGTGTCATAAATGTCACCAAAAGCCATATGTCTGGCATAACCTTTAGTTTGCCAATGTAATATTTTGAATTGAAATTGTAAGCCTAAAAAAAAGTTTACATTAGAACTCAGATTGTTGTTCATCTTTATATGGATTAAAACTTTGTGCTAAGTGTTCTTTTGAATAATTTTCAACTTCGTTTTTAGTTAAAACATATTCGTTTTTACCGCTAGCTCTCATTTCTTCTTGTTTATGAGTGAAAAACTCTTGTGGTTTCTGACTGAAGGGATATGAATCTAATGAACGCATTTCTAATTTTTCCTCTGGGGTTGGTGGTTTCATTTCTTGAACCTTGGTACCCAATTCATCAATTTTAGATAATATTGCGTCCATGTTAGTTAATTTAGATTCTAAATCATCTAATTTACTAAACACGGTATCCATTTTTTGGATTACACCATCATGTTCCATTTTAGAACTTTCTAGTTCATTCTTGATGTTTTTAGTCATATTGACTAAATCTGTAACATCAACTTCTTCAGTTTCGCTCATTTCTGGGCTATCTGGTAATGGTGCTGCTGGTGGCATTTCTGCCCCCATTTCTGGGCCTTCTACCGGCGCATCTGCTGGTGGTAAATCACCACCTGGTGCTGGAGGTAATGGCGCTGGCTCAGCCTGCTCATTAATTAGATAATGCTTATTAGCATTTCTATTGATTTCTCTAAATCTGTTTACTTCCTGTATAAGTTTTTGTTCTAACATAGTATTAGTCTTGTAATAGTTGTCTACCGTCTTCGGTAATGTATTTTTTATTAATTCTTTCAACGATTCCGTCTTTAGATCTGATTACATAACATTCGCCAGTTTGTAAATCACATTCTTCTCTTTCCATTTTATCATTTGATACCGTTCTTGTAACTTTTGGTTGTAAGAACTGATCAACCGCTTTGTTTAACTTTTCCATAGTGTTAAAAATATATACCTATAAATACATCAAAATTTATCTTTTTTTGTTTTATATTCTTACAAACCTTAAATAAACAACATCTCCTTCAACCAATCTAAGCTTTCTCATTAATGTTGGGCTAAGGGCTACACCAAATTTACCATATGTTTCATCGGTGATACTCGGTCCATTATGGATAGGCCCCTCAAATAAACCAGCATTTGGGTCTACACGTGTTTCTAATTTATATTCTGTACCATTTTTTGGTGAATAGAAAATTGTATCATACTCAAAAAGAATTTCTTTATTTTTGTTTGTTACATTTGCTCTAATTGAATAGTTTTCGTATAGTTCGTTAATACTAGAAAGTTTAATGATCTTATTAGGATATGCTTTCCAAGAACTTACAAGTGATAGATCAGCTGGGGAACCATCTTTTAATGGTGTGTATTTACCAGCACCTAAAACACAAACTCTAGTTCTTAACCAATTTTCATTTTTATGTGTAATAAATTGGATATACTGTTCTGGTTTACCGTTAATATTTTGACCATTATACGGTATTAAATCACCAAACAAATAACCAGAATCTTTAATAATATTATTAAGGTCCTCTCCTCTTTCAGGTGCTCCTGGATCAATTGTAAATGATTTATTATCAGCCGTTGTTAATGTTTTAACAGATGTCTGCACTTGATTTGCTTGTTGTTTTTTCTTAACGGCAGCAGAAAGTATTCTACTAAATAATGGTCTATAACTAGACATGAAGCTACTTTCAAGTGAAGGTAATGAGCTACTTGAAATTCTAACCCCAGTAAATGTTGTTTCGAAGGTACCCTGTTTTATCGAATGACTAACATCAAATACCAAATATGTACCCATAAACATTGGTACATTTGCTAAATAAAAATACATGGTTGGTTGTATCATTGCATTACCCATGCATGTAACAGTACATTGATATGATGCTGTTTTGTAAATGTCAAATAATCCAATATCAACAGAATGGCTACCACCGCCACCTTGTGATCTAGCTAATCTTTCTTGTGCTAGAGCACTCTCATTAGTATTTTTATATGTGCTTTGATCTAATGAAATATTTTTAAATATGTTTTGAGCTTGGTCTCCAAAGTTTATTTCAAACGAAACAACCCTATTTGATTTTGATAGATCCGCTTCCATGAATATTTTTGGTTCAATAAGAAGTGGATTGTTGTTTGGATTTTTAATATCAAACCCATCGTTTTTAAATTTATATTCCTTACTAACTCTCGTCATATCAAGATACTGTGACGTTTTGTTAATATATTGAAGAATAATCTTTGGTGACGATTCTTGGTAATCCACATCTAAGTGTGTACCAAATAATGTTTTAGCAATATTCTTGGAAGGTAAAATTTTCTTTTTGTTTCCAGAATTTGTTCCATAAAAATTAACATATGCTGGTAAAGGTCTTAAATCAAAATTAGTACCCTGAATTAATAACGAAACTGCGCTATATAAATCTATTTTAATATTTTTTTCGTCCGCAAGCGAAATTAGTCGTTCTAAACTAATATACGCCTCATCACCAATATCTCTATTTGCTCTATCTAAGAATAAGAACTCATCCATTAAACTTCTTTGACCAATAGCATTACCTGATATCCATTTATCATTAAATGATTTGAAGAATTGATACAGGTCTAATAATGTGGTTTTGGTTTCATTAAATCCATGATATATTGTAACCTTACCTTGATTTGTTTCTTCTTTTAGATCTGTGAATTTTCTAATTAAATTACCTAAGTATATTTCACGTCTATTGATTTGTGGTAAAACTAATTTAGATTCTAAATAATTTTTAAAATCAGTATAGTTCGGGAAAAAGCCTGGGGTATCTTGTATTTGAGATTTAACCCAACCAGCATATATTCTGGCTAGCTCTCTATGCTCATATATGTTTTCTGGTGTTACTTCAATATCACTTATTTGGAAAAAGTGATGATATAGATTAGTACTAATACCACTATAAGTTGCACCTGTAATATTTTGACCAACGTATAATTCAATTAATTTTTGATTTGCTGTTGTTAACTGTGATGAATTAAATGAGTTTACTGTGTAAGTTTTAGTTCTGCCAACATACCCAAATAAAACATAATTATCGATTTGTCTTGGATTACCAATAGTTACTTTGTCTAATGCCCTAGTGTTTAAAAGTGCATTTGTTAGTTCTTCTAACTTTTTAGTTTGGTTTTCTTTTATTTTAGATTCATAACCCTCGGTATTAAAGTCTATACCATCTTTAGAAATACTTGTTATCTCTTTTAATAAACTTTGGAAAGAACCATAATCTATCGTTTCTCTTTTAGTGTCTAGATCTAAATCAAGTGACGCAAACTCAATAAACATTTTTTCAAATTCGTCTAAGATGTCTGGACCAAAAACAGCGATTAAATCCATTACACGTTTTTTATTTCCGTTTAATGAATATTCATCGTTTATGTTTTCAAATTTCTCACCATAATTGGGGAAATATGCTGTAGAATATGATGGATTTGTTTTTAAACTATTAGAATCATATATAATTCTAAATGAATCTTGTGTTAATGGATTAAAGTTATTAACTATATCATCAATTTGATTTGCATTAAATGAAGGTAATAGTGTATAGCGATTATCCTTTGCTGAAAATTTAGAATTGTCAACTAAACAAGTAAATGTATTTCCAGAATTGTTAGTTGGTTTTGATATTACAAATTTAGTTATCCCAGATGTTACAGATGCTGAATATTGAGTAGCAGAAATTGCTGCTAATAGTAAACTACTTAAACCAATACTTTCTGTTTTTGTAAAACCTTCAGGATTGTAAAAACTATATCCATTAACAATTTGTGAATATAATCCATGATAATAAGGATATAGACCGGTATATAAATTACTGTTATATGTCGCTCCTGTTATTGTATTTGTTATTCCGGTTTGATTTGGTGTTGTGTTTCCAGTTAAATTAAATAGAACATTTTTACCGTTATCAAAAAAAGTCGATCCACTAATTGGAATTGTCGCTCCACTTATAATATCAAAATTATCAACTAGATACCTTTTGTATCTATGATATTGTGCCCCCCATTTTAAAACTAAATGATGTGGAATATAATGTGTTGCACCAACTTCTTTAAGTAATGCAAACATAAATGTTTTCTTACCATCAAAATCTACAACATCATGTAAATCTTTATAAGGTAAAGAATTTAATAAAATATATGCTGAACCAACATATCTACCTTCAGAACCACCCTTTAAAAAGTCATCATATAACTGTTTATGAAAATATGGTGTGTTTAATAAATTTCTAGTGAAAGTATCATACTTTATTTGATTGGTAAATAAGTTTTTTTCAAACCCAGATTTAATCCAAGCTTTAGCATTAATCGGGGAACTAATAAAATTTTGATCTTCGTTAACTGTAAAAATACCTCTATAACCAATACCAGATCCAGCACCAAAAGCATTTAGAGCTAAATTACGAGAAACATAAGATCCATATAAATCAGAGTTAAAAGGAAATTCTTTTACTCTATATTCTGGTATTACATAAGAATCTAATGTGGATTGTAATTTTTCAAATTCGCTATCTTTTAAACCATTAGATTGTGGTGTGTTTGTGTAACTTTCAATTTTAAAACTACTATCAGTAATACTTTTAATATATTCAACCGTAGGTAATTGATCTTGAAAATATGGAAATCTTTCTTTTTCAGCAAAATCTTTTAATGCTTTAGTTAAATCTGTTGTGGTTTTAATTTTAGTATTTAATACCGCTCTAATATCTGGATCATTTTTTGTTGATCCACTAATATTTTTAAATTCATTTTTTACTATTTCATCTAAACCCTTACCATATTCAAAAGTGTCAAAAGATGTAATCATATTGGCTCTTTCAAATATTTCATATAAGACATTTGAAATAGATTTATTTATATATGGTGTTAGTTCAGTTGTTTTTAACGCTGAGCTAACATTATATGTTTCTTTTGTCTCTTCATTTTTATCAAAAACGTATAAAATTTCAGACGGAGATATTTCTTTAGCGGTTCCTGGGTCAACTCTTTTGACCGCAACACTGTTATATGTTTCAATAAATTCTACTTCCGGCCAAATATTATAATCATTTCCTTTTGTTAAACCAACAATGTCTGGATCAGCAGGATAAAAAAATGTTGGCTTATCGTCTTTACCACTTTTCTTAACTTCCGGCCATGGATAGATAACCTCTTTTTGATCATCTCCACCTTTAGCAGAATATTTAATATTGTTTTTTCTTAAATCTGATTTCTGTATTGCTTTATTATGTACATCTTTCATTAATCTAATGTACGTATCGGCATTTGCTAAAATAACCGCAAACACATTTCTTATTGTGGGTTTAAAACCAAAACCAAGACTATCTGTTTGAATAACCTGATTCATTTTTTCTTCGACAGCGTTTTCAACTTGGTCTCTTTGTGTTATAAAGGTATTTTGAACTATTTTAATTCTATTAATTAATTTTTCATTAGATACTATAATTTGTCCATTACTGATTTTATAAAAATCATTAATATTTCTTATAGAATCTAATGCTATTGTTTTTGTTTCTATACCGTTTTGTAACTTAGCGCCGGGTAATTTACCAAATGCTAAGTTTTTTTCTAGTTCATCATTATAATATTTTACTATTGATGCTAACGAGTTATTTGTTGTTAACCCAGTAATAATATCAAAATTTAATGGTCCTTTAGTTACCTTTGTGCTATCGTTGGTTACTTTATTTAATCTGTAGTAATTTACCGTCACACCAGTTTCAGAACCTATAAATGGTATCACTTCAAAATCAGGTGGCATATCTTCTTTTATAAGATATCTAGAACCCCATGAAATTATAGCTTTTTCAAATTTATCAAGTGTCTTGTCATATTGTGCCACATCACTTAAAACAGCGGGTTCTATTGTTTGAGAAAATAATTCTTTTTCAATAATAGTATCCAATGCTGTTGCTGTCATTAACAAATCTCTAAGTGTTTTTACTGGGAAATTTGCTGGAATATAACCTTTAGCTTTGTATTCATCATAAACTGATTTTAATATTGAATATCCTTTTGTTGATTTTGAAACCTTTTTTTCAACAAAACCAGTTTTTTCATTAAACTTAAGATTTTCTGGTGTTTCAACCATATACATGAAAGGTGCATTTATGATATTTTGTAAAAGAATATCATTTAAGAATGCATAACTAGAACCAGTAAATTTTGTGGTTATTTCAAAATTACCCGTATTACCATTAAACTTAGATTTAAAATCAATTAATTGAAGTCTATATCTAATTGATTTACCATAAAATCCTTTAACCGTTAAATAAAATATTGGCCAAGGTTGATGAAAGAAAGCTTTATATGGTGAATTGTCTGGGGCGTCAAATAATGTTTTTCCTCTAACATCAATAAAGTTAATACCAACTTGAGGAATATTATTAGCGCCTTTAACAGTAATATTAATTGATTCTATACCAAATGTTTGTGCGGATGGATCATAACTTACCCCCTCTCCAGTTGTTCTACTTTTTGCTACATTATTATTGGAAACAAATGTCTCAGTCCAATTTGTATCAAAATTATTTTCAAACTCATTGGCTGAATTTTGATTCCTTAATAAATTAAAAGTGCCCTCAGCAATAGAAGTTAATGTATTTGTTTGAGATTCAGAATAAAGTACGCTTCTTGGAACCAAATCGGCTTCAAGGTTAACATACATTACAAGATTTTCGTGATCAATAAATCTAGGCTGCAAATCACCAGATGACGACACTACAGTATTAGGATCAATGTGTACAATATTTTGTTGATCTACTAATACTAATATGTTTTCATTCTGATTAAGGTTATTATTCGCCATAATATAGTCTATACAATTCTACGCCCTTTTTATAATCTTGTAAAGAATTAACCAAAGGAAAAGGTATTCTAACAATCGAATTATCAGGAATTTCAAATTCTACTGAACCTAGTTTAGGATTTGCTGTCATTATTAACCAACTGAATAATGGTGTACCATAATATTCTTGTGATATTTTATCTAAACGGTCTTTACCTTTTTTGTACTTAAAGAATTTGTCCGTTGACTTTTGTGGAATCTCTATACCAGGAACAATTTTATGTTCACCGTCTTCTAGAAAATAGTCATATCTATTAAAATATTGATTCATTATTTATTTGGTTTTAAAAAGTTTAATTTAACCCCATCAAATTTACTACTGGTTGCATGTACCTTATCAAGTATTTCACCTTCTTGTGTGGTTAAACTTCCTGTTATAGTAATATCTACCGGTTTTACTTCTTTTTTAAGTTTAGCTTCTTTGTACTTAAATTTATTTTTATCTGAATCTGATTTATTGTCTTTTATAAATTTCTCTACTCTATTTTCAATTTTATTCACCGCATTTTTATCAAAAAACTTATCATCTGCTGAATCCTCATATAATTTTTTAATGTCCTTAACATTATCTTTAATAATGAAAGCTAATACTTTTTTATATGTTGTATCATCAAAAGAAGGTGAATTAAAATTAATTGTTGTGTCTAAATCAGTGGTAAAAATTGAATGTTTATCACTTATTAATTTTATAGCCTCATCATATTGGTCATAAAATTTAGAAGCATCAAAATTTGTTATAGTTGCAACTGTTGTTTGTTTTTTATCAAATCTACCGTCTTTACCAGTTGTTTTCATTATAAAGTTAACTTTATCAATTAAGTCAATTAGTTTGTTTCTATTTTGTTCTAGTTGAGTAATTGATTTTTCATCTCTAACTTTATTTAAAAATTCTGTAACTTTATTTTTAATATACACATCAATAATCTCTCGTGATCTTTGATATTTTTCTTGTGAGTTTGAATTTATATCTAAATCTAAAATAGAATTGTGATCTGAAGAATTTGCTTTTTCTAATAATGGTTTTTCAAATTTTTGAAATAAGTTAGCAAAATCAATAAATTTTGTATACTCACCCAAAAGATTAACCTGTATAGCTGTAGATGTTGTATTCTGTATATCTAATTGATTAATCGTTCTGTATGTGGGTGAAATGAATATCGGTAAAATTTGTTTTCCGTAAGTATCCAATAATGTTGTGTATGTATTTTTAAATGTATTAAAATACTCATTTGTTGATTTTATCACCCCGCTAATAACTTCTTTGTAATCCATCTTAGTTCCACTTTGTGAACCAATGAATTTACCTTCAGCTTTAACTTTATCTTCTGTTGGGACTCCTGCAATATCTGGTGTCTTAATACCGCCAGTTAATTTTTCTAAGAAGTCCACATTGAATTTTTGTAAACTTTCTTGATCAACAGTTGAATCGGCTCTATAATCATATACTTCAGTGTTCGCAAAAAAGTTTGAACTTAATGCATTTTGAAGTTTAGCAACTGGTTCTTTAATTCCTTGACCACCAATAAAATTAACTTGTAAAGTTACATCGGCAACCATTGGTTGTACACCAATACCTTCTGGATTTAAATCCCACGTACTATTTTCATATGTTATATTCATGTTTGTGATGATTACTTTTGAATGGTAAAAATCACCTATTCTTAATACACAAACTGGTGGCGGACCAAATGTTGTGTTTCTAGCATCAACAACGGTACCACTAATATCCGTACCTAATTTTTTAACCGGTATAGTATCACCTGGACGAATACATTGATGTAAGAATGTTAATCTAGCATTTAATCCTTCAGGTGTCATTGAGTGAAACGCTGGGTGAAAATATCTTAATTTTTCTTTTAAACTACCAAAAACAACAGGATCTGTCTCTTCTAATTTTTTAAAATAGAAGCATTCAGATAACGCTTTCATTATAAGTTTTTTTACAACATCTAATGGCGGTCTTTTTTTCTTAATAGTTGTATTTTCTGTAATAACGGTTTTTCCTGGGGTAATAGTTGTTGTACCAGGTATATATTTTGTTTCTTGATCCTTGCTTCCTTCCGTTGATGTTTTTTGTTCATATGACATCTTAAGACTAGCAGACCTACAGTAAAAAGTAATTGGAGCGTATTTTTTTAAACCAGTTTTATTTTTAATTTCTTTAGTATGACAATCAAATTTTTCTGGACCAGTGGTTGTCGAATTTTCACCTTTATTAACAAATGAAACAACTAAACCACCTTCAATATCTTCTCCGTAACCTAATTTTTTAAGATCAATTGTTACGGTTTGTGTTGTTTGTTCTGGGTTTGAATCTAATTCACTAACTGTTTTATCCCATTTATAATCAGGAATACTACTAGGGTTTTTTGCTATAGATTTTAAAATATATTTTATCAAACTATCAGATCTTCTGTGAGACAGTTTAATATTATATTTGTCATCAGCAACAAATGATGTTGATGACTCAATTGTTAATGATATTTGTTTTACATTATTTTTTTCTAATTCACCTTTAAGTGTTGCTGTTGCACCACTAATAACACCAAAATTTGTTTGTAGTTCAGTAAAAGCTTTTTCTATTTGAGTCTTTTTATCATTAATTAATGTTGATGTCGTTATAGTACCACCATTAGTTGGATCTTCTGAACCAAAAATAATAACTCTGTCATGCTTATTATCTTTAGTGTTAGTTGATAATATTGTATTCAGACCGCTAGCTAGATTGTTTTTAAAACTTTCTTTATCTCCATAGTATTTGTTATATACACCATCATATGGTGTATCAGCATATAAACTAGTTGATTGACCTGGAACATCATTTGGGAAATAAACTACGTTATCAGTAAATAAATCAACCAAACTACTACCGCCACTTCCAGGTGTTGTTTGTTGACTTGGTATTGGTTGTGGTTGTGTTGTAACCACATCTCCGGCAGTATAATTAAATTCTAAAGATGTTGTAATATCTTCTCTTTTGTTATCTCTATAAAACTCAAGATAAGACATAATTAATTCTATATCAGATGGATCTAATGTTATATATTTTCTAACTAACGTATAAAAATCAACATCATAACATCCAGCAAAAAATGAATTTAAAAAGTTCTCAGCTTCTTCATCTGTTATTTCTTTAACTAAAAGATTTAAAATACTAGGATGATCCACAATAACCTTAAAAGATATTGTACCACTTCTTTCAGTATTTTGATATGTGTATATTGGTTCTGGTCTTCCTAGAAAACTATTTTTATCCCAGTTGGCACTGTTGTTTTCATTTACCTTTAAATCATAAGGTGGAAACCACATAACTCTACCCCCATTTTGTCCTCTTTCACATATTGGTAAATCATTAACTGTATATCCAAATTTGTTTGATGTTTTCCATGCTAGATTTTCTAGTGAAAACATATATTTTTTTGCTTTACCTTGTATACCATCAATGTTTGTTGATCCAACAAATGAACCATTACCATTTGACATTGGTGCTATGTTTAAATTCCAAGGTGTGCTTAAAACACTATCTTCAATTTTTCTAATAGTACCGGTTTTCTTCATGGTATCTGAATAGTTCATATACGCCCTGTCCTTAGTCCATACTCTACAATATTCAGAGCCATCTTGTGCTCCTGTGTTTTTATTTACATAAACAACCGCAGAACCTCTAGATATCATTTTTGTTCCTTCTCTAAAAATTCTAGATGTTTGATCAATAACATTAGCAACATGTGATCTAGCCTCACCACCATTTTTAGGTAGTGAATCTAATAACTGTTGTGTTTTACCTAAAATTGAATCCTCTCTAAAAGTGTGCTTGGTAGATAAACTATCTTCAAAAACACCTCTTTCTGATGAATACTCAACATTATCTTTACCTAATTTATTTTGAGAACTTCTACTATACCATGTCAACTTTCCAGGAATTGCACCTCTTTCTGAAATATTTTTTTCGTTTGAAAATAATTCAGTTGCTTTAGAATCAAATTTATATGAAAGATAATACGGACTTAATACTTTGTTTTGATTAAAGTCTTCTAAAATACTCTTAACATTATCTCCTCTATCGTCACCAATATATGCTTTACCTTCTGGTGCTTCTCTACCTAAAATTTTATTTACACCACCAGCAACACGATCAACAAAATTAAATAATTTACTTGTGTTTTGTGATCTAGCTCTTGTTGTGTAATTCGGTGCGTATGTTGAATATGATAAGTTATCAAATAAAATATCTTTTTGACCATCACTTAAATATTCTATCATTAAGTCCGATGGTTTTCTACTTGGTGATGGTCTTCTTTGTATACCTAATAGTGAACCTAGTACACCTGTAGCGTCTTGAAATAATTTTCCTAACTCACTTTTTGGTACCGGTCTGTTTACAACTGGATTTGCTGGATTAGTTAAATAATCACCAGGTATTTCAGAAAATGGAAATTCAACACCGCTTACTGTTTGTAAAAAATCAATAGCTTTACCTGGTAAAGTTCTTGCTACAGTAATTTTATAATTTTTTTCAATTAATCTTTCTCTACCTCTAACAATGTTAATTGCTGATGATAGATTACCATTAACAGCATCTATAATTCTTGCTCTACCTACTGTTGCTGTATATAAATTTTGTCTAATTCTTGATTGAACTGGACCATCTGGTGATTCTAATAAATGATAGTTAGCAAATTTTGCTAATTGTGATTCAAATTCATAATTACCAGAATCTAATGCACCAATTAAACTTCTACCTAATATCCCACTTGAAATAGGAAAATATGGATATATTCCAAGATTACCAGCAGGGTCAATTAAAACTCTAATATTTTCTAAAACTTCATATTGACTGTTTTCTGGGCCAAATCTATTATTGTTATCTGTTAAAACTAATTGTGATGCTCTAGACGTTTGATCATTTAATGTAACATCACCTTGATCTCTATTTGATTGATTTAAGGTATTTTGAATAGAATAGTTAGACGTGTTAAAAGTTTGTGGCCCATTTGGTTGTTGTAGGGTCTTGGCTAATAACGCATCTCTAAAACTTTTTGTAGAATTAAAATCTAAGTAACTTGGCATCTATTCTTTTATCTAATAAATAGATAATTTATTATTTTACTATGCGTAGGCTTTGGTGTTTTTAACAATGTTAGAAACAAACTCAGCTTTTAATTGTGGGTTTTTTGATATTTCATCAACAACTATTCCAGCTAATTGGGTACTACTACTATTAATATCAACTTTTATGTCAATTGAGCCAAAGAATTCTTTAGCATCTTTATACATTTCTTTTCCCTTTTCAACACCCTTTTCCATCAACTCTTTTGCTTTTGGAATATACTCATCAATAGTTTCCTGAGTTTTCTTCATTCCTTGTTGAGCAGCATCAATAATACCATTATCTTCCGCAAATTCTTTAAATTTATCTAAATATGGTTGAGCACTAGCTTTAATAGCATCCATAGCTTGGTCTTCTGCTAAAGCTTTTAATTGTTTCATACTCATTTTTGATGCATCGAATGTGTCATATAAAAAATCCGATCCAGCTTGAATTTTGTCTTTTGTTTTAACACCAAGGTCACTTCTTCTTAAATCACTTTGACCTCTTAGATATATTGAAGTAACAAGAGACATAATTTGTGTGGTAGCATTTAATTGTTGTCTAGCTATGTCTTTTGTTGATAGCTTTTCATTTTGTTCCTGTAACTTTTGTAGTTTTTCAACCTGATCAGATGATAAATCATCTATTGAAACAAAACCATCAACAAGATTGGTAATACCCATTTGCGCAGCCATATCTTTTGGTAAATCAAAACCAACTTTACCGTCTTTCATAGTTGCTAGATTTGAAACAAATTCTTTTTGTTCATCACTTAATTTAGGGAACATATCTAATTGAGACATTGCTTCGAACTTAGCAGCACCTTTAACGGCCATATTTGTCAGTTCGCCCATTGATATACCTAAAGCATCAGACATAGCTTTAGCACGTCTTAAATTAGCCCCAGATACCTCAAATCTACCTTGTTCAGCGTTATATGTTGCTAAACTTCTAGCCGCCCCTATAATACTTGTTTGTAATGATTCAACATTATTTGTTGCATCATACATTAATTTAATTGGATCGCTTAAATCACCAAATGCTCCCCCAACAACTTGTAAATTTGCTGCAAGGCTGATAGCACTTTCTGGATCATATAGTTTATCTGCAACCTTAAGCACATCATCCATATTAATTTTAAGTGATTGTGCTTCTTGAACCATTTTACCTAAACCTTTAATTCCGTTTTGAAAACCATAAGCATTTAAAGCACCTAAATTTTTAATTAAAGTTTCGGAAGTTGCTTTGGCACTAAGACCCATATTAACAGATCTTTTTCCAATATCTTCAATTGCTCTTGCAGCATCACTTAATCCTAATCCAACATTTCTAAATCCCTCAGCATTTTCTAAAAGTATTCTAGAGTTTTTAGTATATGCCATTGAGGCTTCCATTCCAGCATAAATTGTGTTTTCGCTGTATAATGCCATTCTTTCTGAGTTTACCATTAAACTTTCAGTAGCATCTATAAAATCATTAACACTTACACCAAGTCTTGTTGTTGCAATCATAGCTTCATTAAGACCTTCTAACATTTGAGTACCAACTTCACCGACATAACCAGCAGAACCCCTTGTTGATTTAATTAAATCATCTTGTGTTTGTGCTAAATCACTCATTAAAGTTTTTGCACCATCTAAACCTAAAGCCAGAACATTCTTAACCAATGCAATAGGATTTATTGTCATTGATTTATTTAAACTATCAATAATACCTTTTACAGTGTCAACACTAATTCTAGATTTAGTAGATGATAATCTATCATAAAACCCTGCAGCTGCAGCATCCCCTACTTTTTTTAATAAATTAGCATCTGGACCTGTAAAATTAGAACCAGAACCACTTTTAGCGGCAGCATTTAATCTTTTGTTTAAATAATCATTGATTTCACCAGGTGTATACTTGCCTGATTTTTCAGCTAATTCCCTTACCGCTTGATCTGATAATGTTGACATATTTTATATTAAACTATATAAGAATAAATAGTTTAATCATTCTTTTCCATGAAATAACTAATAATACTATTTCTTTCATGTACAGGAAGGATTAAAACATCATGATATGTAAATCCTTTAGTTAGTAAAAAAAGTATAGATTCAATCTGGTACTTTTTATATGCCATAGAAGGGACGAAAAAATTCCACCCCAAAGTCAACCAAAACAGGGACTTTTTCTCCAGACGGGGCGATTACTTCAACAATTAGGTCAAGACCTGGTTTATTTTCGGATACATATTTTTTGAACTCTTGAGAATCCCTAATTGGTAAGTTTTGTATGAATTGATAAATCGCCATTTGATCTCTTGTACCATCAACAGACTTAATCATCATCTCCAATCTTTTTGTGTTTAATGGTGCAATAGTATCTTTACTTGAATCTTTAATTAGTTTTAATTCATTTTCTTGTAAATTAGTTAAAAACTTGAATGTAACTTTTTTCTTAACCACGTTCAAAAAGAATTCATATTCACCGTTTGAATCTGCAATTAATTTAAAATCTTTAGTTTTTAAAATAGATAAATCTACAACCCCCTCAAACGATTGTTTACTAATTGGGTCAACTAAATCAATCTTATATTCGGTACCAAATGCTGTATTTCTTAAAAATATTAATATTGCCTGTCTATCTTCATCTACCAATTCTTCAATATTCAATTCTTTATCTAAAATCTTTCTTTTTAATAATTCATCAATTACACTATCTGATTGTAGTAAATTTGGTGACATTAATATATTCTCATCTGCAGCAGTTAGGTATGCTACCCTTAACGATTTTTTACCGTTTGCATAGTGTACACCTTGTGAAGGTAGTTGAACTACGTCATAAGCTACCATTGGATTTATATTTTCCATAATAATATTTTTGTTATTTCTTTTAATATAACTATAAAACAAATAAAAATCAATGAAACAACGTTCCATGTGGAACTATTGGTACAAATAATTGATTATCAATTAAATAAAAAATCCCACACTCGTTTTTGACGAATATGGGATTATAAATAAAACTATTTTAATATTAGTAAACTTGAATACATCTATCCATTCTTAATTCAGCATCAATTGTTGCTAATGCTTCTTCAGAATAACTTAAATCTCCAAAGTTCAATGATGTTAAGAAACAACCTTCTAAAATCCACTTCTCAACAACAACACCTGTTGGGTCTAACATTTCAAGTTCAACGTTCTTCTTATAACCTGCAGCGTAACCCATTCTACCGGTTACGGATTCAGCATGAAGACGGAACCATTCCATTAATGCTTGGGATGCAGAAGGACCAATAGGATCTTTAAAAGTAACCTTGATTGGGTCCCAGGTAAATCTACCAGCTACATATGTTGAAGTGTTTAAGAACGGAATCTCTGTCGAACCTATTTTAGCACTAGGACGGGATGTAGATGTTACATACCACTCATTAATACCCAAAGAAGAAGGAAATCTAAGGATAAATCTATTTTTACGTTTCGGTTCGTATGGAACCGGCATTTTCATTAATAAATCTGCCATTGTTTTTGTGTTATATTGTTTTGTTTATTCTTTCTAATAAATATATCAATATGTGAAATAAAATTTATTTTCCCAAATACTTGATTTTGTGAAAAAAAATCGTTAGCTTTTTGCTACTACGTTACTAAAATACTAATGTACTAACTATACTAATATTTCAATGTTCTAATATTTCTTACTTCTATATTCTAATATTTCTTACTTCTAATATTACTAATGTACTGATTTTCAATGTACTATAATTCTATTATTACTATATTATACTAATAAAAAGGGGCGGTTATAAACCACCCCTTACTTATTTTATTTAAATTTATTAGATATTCTCAAAAGAAGCTCCTGTTGGTGTAATAATAAACTCAACATCAATGAATTCCAATGCTCTTGTAGGTTTGATGTAAATCTTACCTCTCAATGTGTTAGCATCAATATCTTCTGGATCATTTGATACTGTTACACGGAAATCATATAAACCTCTTTCTTTCTTGATTGATTCAAGGATTGGGTTAACCAATCTTAAGAATTCTTGTCTAACTTGATCATCATTTTGTTCAAACAATAATCTTACAGCTACCGCAGAAATTAACTTTCTAGCTCTTAACAATAATCTTCTTACGTTGATTCTATCAAGTGCTGATTCTCTAACTTGTAACGTTTTGTTACCCCAGATAATTGTACCTGTATCAGAGAATGTTGCGATTGGGTTAATTCTTGCTTTGTAAAGTTCATCTCTTTCATCAAGAGTTAACTTTTTAGTTGCTTTAATTGAGTTTACAAGACCTCTTGAATAACCAGCGACTGCGAACCAAGGATAAGATACATTATCAGTTAAAGCAATGTTCTTCAATACTTCACCTGTAGGTGGAATATAAAGTTGAGTTGCATTGTCTGTGTCTCTTACTTGAATCCAAGGCCAGTAAGTTGCTGAGTAGTTAGAATCAAATCCTAAATCATCTAATGCACCGATAACTTCGTTAGCACCTGTTGTACCACTGAAATTAGGCGAGTTAACGATGTATAATGAATCTGCTCTATCATTCTCAATAATATCAACAGCTTGGTTTACAAGTGAACTATGGTCGTTCCAGTTAATACCTGGTGTTGCAAAAATATTAATATCAACAGCTTCTGGGTTTTTGAATGTTTCAATACCTTGTAAGAAAGCGTAGTAATCTGAATTACCTACTGCGTTATTAAACACACCACCATTTACTGAGTGGCCTGTAGTGTAAGTAGTTTTACCGAAAATAAATCCATCTCCATTTGATCTTACATTTCTGTAGATATCCCAACCATCAAAACCACCAAATACTGGCATTGTGAATTTACGGAATCCGATTCCGTCTAATTTACCTTTACTTGTACCTTCTAAATCGTAAGCAGTTGTTTTGTATAGTTTTTCGCCGGTAGTACCTGTGATATTTGCAGCGTTTACAGATAAGTGGAAACCAAAGGTTGCATCAGATGCATTAGTACCCTTAAATTTAAACATATCTCTATCATAAACGAAGTGTTCATCTGTTGATAAACCTAAAGTTACTTTTTTAACTTTATCACCATTAGTAGTTACAGCTGTACCATTTGCTTCGTAGTATAAAACATCACCAGCGTCATAGTACTTAGTTTTAAAATGTACCCCACCAACACTAGTTTTTGTTGTCATACCTTTAAAACCTGCAGGTATTGCATCAGTTGGAGCATCGTCAGCGATTACCAACATAATATATTTTGATCTTAATTCATATTCACCATCTGAAGTACCGATTTTTCTACCGATATAACCAGGTAAATCTGGGTTCATTGTACATCTAGAATATTTTTCTAATACAACTTGATTAGCGTCAGTATCGTTAAAGTCACGAACTAATACATCAAATTCACCAGTATCTAGATCAATGTTTTGAATTGTTATCTTTACTTCGTAATTTGAAGCATCACCATCAGAGATTGTTAAGAAACTAAATAATTCAAATACTTTTCCACCTCTTACTTCAGATACTACAGTTGATGAACCTGCCATATCCCATTGTGTCATAAAGTTATCACCTTCAGTTGTATTAACAACTGTTGTGCTTAAACCTCTAATTAAACCTTGTTCGAAAAGATTTACAACTAAATTAGGATATGCTTCATGAACATATAATGGGTATTCAACTTTGTCTTTATCGAAAACATCCGCGCCCAATACTTTTGTTAAGTATTTTGTTGATGTTTGATCCAATGAACAGTTAAATGTTGTTACATCTGAATCAATATCAGTAACACTTATTGTGAAATCTGCCAACGGATTGCTAGCAAGATCAGCACCTGTTACTGTTACTGTGTTACCTGTAACTCTATGAACTAATACATTTTGCACATAACTACCTCTAGATCTTAACAAGCAAACTTGCATGTCATGATAATCGGTATTTAATGATGCATTATATTTGAATCTTGTTACAGTGAATGCTGATGTTCCTGTTGAATACACAAAAAGATAAGAGAAAACCCCATCTATTGTAGAATCGGTTGATCCAGTTCTTGTATAGAAGGTGTTATACCAATCTTTATTATTATTAGCTCCGATAGGTGATAATAATTCAGTACCAGTAAGTGAACTTGTTGCAGAATCTGGTACTTCACCAATTGCAAACCATTCGTCGTGTGCATATGCACCGTTTGAATTAGTTGCTGCAACTAGATAATCTGTAATAGAAGAACCTTCTGTTGAAGTTTTTCCTGATAATTCTGCATAAATTGTGCTACCGGTAACACCAGTTAAAGTTGGGATCAATGAAATACTTCCGGTTGATCCACTTAATGTACCTAGGTTTACACCACCTAAAGCTTTAATACTAAAAGTTTTGCCTGGTTTATATCCAGTAAGTCCTAATACACGGGTAACAAATAATTGGTTAGACTCTTGTAAATATGATTTCGCAACATATGGAAGTTCATATTTTGGATTTCCAGCACCATCCTTTGCAGGACTTGTACCGCCAAAATATGTTCTAAATTCGTCGAAATTAGAAATTAATATTGGTTCAAATGCTGGACCCTTTAATGTCTCACCAACCAGACCCAATGTTGTTACGCCTACACTTTGAGCTACGAATGTTAAATCTTTCTCTGATGTGTAGACACCCGGAGAAACGAATACTCTGTTTGAATTTGCCATTGATAAATGTTTGGTTAAATAATTTTATTCTTACCAAATAAATATCTTTGTTTTCAGCAAAGATTTCCGGATTTTTCCGTATTTATATCCTTATTTATCTTTTTATATCATTATTTATCTTTAACTATGGAAAAGAAAACCAAAAACGTAAAAATCAGCGAAAAGCATCACGAAATGTTAAAAACTTATTGTGATAAAAAAGGATTAAAAATTTACAAAGTACTCGAAAAGATTATCGAAGAAGTCGTAAAACCTAAAAAAACGGACATATATGATGAGGATTAGTAAACATATGTAATACCAATCTTAGATCCTAAAGTAGGTGAAAAATTTAATTTTATCTGGCTTGCACCACTAATATCAAATCCTTGACCTTCTTCCTCTATAAGACCATTAATATCTAAACTAACAACACTATCAATTGAATTTAATAGTGGGAAAAATAGACTAGATCCATCATATTCAAAATATTCAGTTGTTACCTGTAAGGTTTTACCATAACTGTCAATAAAAACGCTATTTCTACCTTTAAAATATGTTATTGTTATCGCGCTACCTTCTGGCGGTGGAGAGGTAAAAGTTATTTTAGAGGTTCCAGCAATATGAAAAAATTCAACATCTCTTTCTTGTAATAGACCATTAATTGCCACATTAAACAACATACTAATACTTTCACCAACACTAAATGCCGTTTGCATACCATCAGCAACAAAGGTACCAACGGTTATATCAATTCTCTTATTAATATATTTCTTTTGAAAATTTGTATTTTTTGCAAATTCAGTCATTAAGAAAAATCTACTAACAGCTGGTTTTACTTCAAATTCTTCCTGATCAATCAAAAATCCAAGCATAGTAAATTGATAAGTTTGCATATAAAACCTACGTCCGTCTATCTGATCGATTGGGGAATTGTCTTCAATCTTATCCATTATAATTGGAATATAATGACCTTTAACAACAGTATATGCCTGTCTTGAAGCAAATTTCTGAAGAACAATCTTATTAAATCTATTTAATTCTCTAAGTTTGCTACAAACAATAGTCACTTCAAAACTAATATCTACAGGAACCGGTTGTGGTATTTTATATATGTCAGCACCCATTTGAGTTCCATTCCATGTAGCCACAGAAGCATAATGAAATTGAAGTCTTTCTGGGATTGTTCTAACAATAGACGGGTTTGTACCTGGCTGAACGTCCGGTCTTCTAATAACACCAACAAAAGGAACCTTTAAGTTACCATCGTCGTCAGAGAATTCCCAGGTGTTCATTATTTGAGCCCATCTTTGAATCGTTAAAATTTTTGGTATAACCGGTATTTTTTTACCGTCTGAGATGACAACAAAATTTTTACTTACAAACTCTAACATTCCCGCATCTAAATCGTCATGCAAAACAGAATCTGGTAAAAAAGAATCAGATTTGGTTATTTTATGCAATAACTCTTCTCTTCTTTCAGTTAGAATTTTACCTTTATAAATCTCAATGTCTGTTTTTCTTTTAGGTATTCCCATTTTAAACGCCTCTAAATTCTTGATCCTGTGCTATTGCACAAGTGATTGTCCTGTAATATGGTTTATAACCAAATAAATGATGTGAGTTATCTGAAGTAACTTTACCATCATTTGTTACAGTATAATATCTTATTTTATTTTCTGATTCTGGATAACCAATATAATCACCATATTTTATATCCACACCAAGATCTTCTAAATGTTTTATATAAACAGATAAAATTAAATTACCAGGTTCAAGGTATCTTAACATACCACCTTTATAACTTGAATTTTTAGGTGCCTCGACCTTAACCAAAGCATTAAACTCAATTGGCGGAAAATATTTGATTTCATCTTGACCAACTTCACCATAAACATCATCTTTATCCGTCTTTTGTCTATCAACTCTATAAAGAACCAATTTTTGATTTATATCGCCATGCAAATATTCTTGACCTATCTGAATTTGTAAATTAAAGTCCTCATCAGAAAAGAATTTACTTAAACGGGTTATTGGTAGTTTATTGCTCATAATAGTATAAATAGTTTATAAAGTATTTAGAATTACCTATATTATATACTATATGGAAACCAAAATACCAGAAATAGTTGCGAGAGAGATACTTTTTTCATATGCGGGCTCTAATAACCATCTTTTAGATTTAAAAAGAAAGATTTTACAGCTCAAGAATTATTCTTTAAGTAGAACTCAAGCAGATTATATTATAAAATATGAAAAGGTAATACCCAAAGTAGCTAGAAAGTGGGTTAAACTATTTTCTTCTTTTTCAGAAAAATTGAGAGAAGATAGATTATTACCAAATGCTCCTGAACAGATTTGGGTGGAAAAATTATTGTGCGAGACCGATAAAGCTTACCATATTTGGGGTAAAATAATTGATGCAGATAATCTACACGCATTCTGGATGCCTAAGATGGCTATTGTACCAGAAGAGAAAAAACTAAATAGAACTATTGATTATAGCCCTTATGATAAAAGACCACCAATGGGTCATCAAAAAGAGGCTATCGAAAAACTATTAGCTAATGATAAGTTTATTCTTGCCGATGATATGGGTCTAGGTAAAACAACATCAGCGGTAATTGCGGCACTAGAAAGTGGGGCTAAAAAAATATTGATTGTCTGTCCAGCTACTTTAAAAATAAACTGGGAAAGAGAAATTAAAAATTATACTGATAGAAGAATCTTAGTTATTGAAGGAAGAAAGTGGGGATCTACTTTTGATTTTTATATTATCAACTATGATATCTTAAAGAATTTTCACACAACTGAAAAAAGTGAAGATAGTGAAGCATATCAATTAATTGCTAACAATGGATTTGATTTGGCAATTGTTGATGAAGCTCACTATATCTCTAACGCAACAGCACAAAGAACAAAAATATTAAATGATATTTTAGGAACAATACCAAAGGTTTGGTTATTAACTGGTACACCGATGACTTCAAGACCAATAAATTATTATAACCTTTTAAAAATTGTTGAATCTCCATTGGCATTGAATTGGCAAAGTTATGTCTTTAGATATTGTGCCGGTTATCAATTTAGAGTTGGTAATAGAAAAGTTTGGAATACAAGCGGAGCATCAAATCTAGATGAATTAAGGGAAAAGACTAAGAATCTTGTTTTAAGAAGAATGAAGACCGATATTTTAGATTTACCAGAAAAGATTATTACGCCGGTTTATTTAGAACTTCAAAGTAAATTCTATGACAATGAATTAGAAGACTTTATAAGAATTTCTTCCGAAAACAAACAAAAAGAAAGCATCTCTGTCACTCTTAATCGTTTAATGAATATTAGACAATTAATTGCAGTAGAAAAAGTACCATATACTTGTGAACTTATAGATAAGTTTATTGAACAAAATAAAAAGGTAATTGTCTTTACCAATTTTACTTCAAGTTTAGATCTACTTCACGAAAAGTATAAAAAGAATTCTGTTGTTCTTGATGGTAGGATGAGTAAGGAAAAAAGACAGGAAAGTGTAGATAAGTTTCAGACAAATGATAAAATAAAAGTTTTCATATCCAACATCATTGCTGGTGGTGTAGGTATCACTTTAACGGCCGCTGAAGGGGTTATAATGAACGATTTGTCATTTGTACCTGCTCACCATTCACAAGCCGAAGATAGAGCTTATAGACACGGTCAAACAAAAAGTGTTTTGGTTTATTACCCCGTTTTTGAAAATACTATTGAAATCCAAGTTTATAATATCTTACAAAAAAAGAAAAACATCATTGATCAAGTTATGGGGGATGGCGAATATGGAGATACGTTTGCTAGTGAATTACTTAAGAATATAATATAGTTTTATCTATAATCTGGTATTTATTACTAAAAGCCATTTTAATGAGTACTGTTATAAGCGCACCAGAAAAAGAAAAACTTTATAGTCAAATATTACACCTTTTGGGTATGCCAGTAAGAGGTGTTGAATTGACGGAAGAGCAAATGGACTCTTTTCTTGAATTATCTGTAAATGAATATGATCAACTAGTTAGTGATTGGTTAATAGAATCTCAATGGTCTTCTTTGGCTGGTTTAGATGTTGATACACAATCATTAACAAAAGCGTTTACTAATAGAGACATTAATTACGAAACTCAATATACCTATTCCTATTCTAAAATCGTTGGTTTACAAGCCGGTGGATCTTGGGAATTGAAAAAAGATTATATAACCCTAAGTGGAAATACCCAAATATATGAGATCCCAGCCGGAAGAGAAATAAACGAATTATTATGGTTTACAAGAGCTGAATTAACAGACTCTATAGTTGACCCATTTTTAGGTGGTTTTGGTGGTCTTGGTGGTGTTGGTTTTGGTGGTGTGGGTGGTTTTGCTCAAATGGGGGCATCTGGTTCTTATTTCTTATTACCAGCATTCGATTTATTATTAAGAATGCAAGATAGAAATATGAAAAACCGTTTAATTGGTGGTGATTTAACTTATAGAATTACTGCGGGCCCTAACGGTAAAAAATACATACACTTAATGAACGTTCCTGGTGGAAAATTTGATTTCGGTTCTATACAAACAAACAATAGAGTTTGGTATTGGTACTATGACACATTTGATAGGGACACATGTCTGAAAGAAAACAAAGATGTTGTTAAATTACCTTCAGATGTAATGACAGATGAACTTCAATGGGATGAATTGAATAAACCAGCACAAAACTGGGTAAGAAAATATCTAATGACTTACTGTAAAGAAGCATTAGGTAGAATTTATGGTAAATTCTCTGGAGATCTAAAAGTACCAGATAGTGATGTTAAATTAGATTATTCATCATTATTAACAGAAGCCAAAGACGAAAGACTTAAGCTTAATGAAGAATTAATGCAAAGACTAGAAAGACTTCGCCCAGATAAAATGCTTGAAAGAAAAGGGAATGAAGCTGAGAACCTTAATAAGGCTCTCAAGTTCAGACCAATGACAAATCCATTTAACGTTATCTAATCTTCTATTGCCGCATGTAAAGCATAGTCGTGACCGTTCTTTTCAATTAGATCGTCTTCTTCATGTTTTTCTTTAACACTTTCAGCTTGAAATGAAACAACTTTTCTGTTATACTCTACCCATTTTTGATCAACATGTTTTAAACTATCTTCAACATACATGAAGAACGGATCTCTATTAATTCTATTCCAAAATAATACTTCACCATCAGATAAAGTCATTACTTCATCTAAACTATCTTGCCCTTCTGCTTTTAAAGGAAATCCAGAAACTAATTCACATTGTTTCTTCGTGAAATAAACTCTATTAGATGGTTCATCAATTAAAATATCTTCTCTAATCTCTGGATTAAACACAACTAACAATGGTTCAATTCTTTTATTAAAATTGGTGATATAACGAGCAATATTGTAATCGCCAGTCATATCAGGATTATTCATTAATTCACGTTCAGAAATCATGTAACAATTAATCTTGATGTAATCCGTTGGTATATTCTTACCATAAACCTCATAATATTCCTCTTGTTGCTTCTTTGTTGCTTTTGTAATTTTTTGAACATCCCCATCTGCTTTCTTAGTACCATTATTGACATAATATATGGTTTCACCAAGAGTTGCTGGATAATCTTTCTCAACAATTAATTCCATATGGGCTTGTCTAGCCATTGTTGCCCCAGATTTTGTTAATTTCTTACAATGTTTTTTATAATCATCAACAGATTGTTTTACACGCGATTTATTTGCAATTTTTGCTAATGGTATTTCTTTATTATATAATTTTTCTATTGTTTCATAATAAAGATTTAAAAATTCAACACCATCACCATTAAGTAAATGTTTTAAACCTTCATCTAAAAATTCAACCACATATTGTTGTAGTTTTTTAGATTTAATTGTGTTACCAGTTAGTTTAATTTTTTCTTTACCCTTTTTAATTAATTTAAT
>JACCDP010438955.1_pt1 | contig 70083 bp, 97 predicted proteins | sample 7445841 | NCBI WGS metagenome assembly JACCDP01 (sample SAMN15323441, study PRJNA562643) | freshwater metagenome | isolation source: river surface water | place: USA:Blue River Watershed | collected 2017-08-17 | reverse complement strand
GATCGCCCCTCCCCATAAAGGGGTGAGGGGCTCATAGAACACCGGGATTATCTATATGCTTTTCGATTAGATCTTCTGTTAGATCAGACTCATTCATTATGCTTAATGTGTTACCATTAAACATAGGGGAAGTTACCTTATGGTATATTACTTCACCTTCAGGATCTAGAATGGTCTCCAGATATACTTTATACTTACCAATGATTTTTTCCATATTATGAATTTTAATAATTGTCTATAATAGCTTCATCATCCTTAGGGTTCTCTCATATCTTTCATTAGCTGTCTCCTTCTTTTTCACCTTAGGCCAATCCTTTTTAAACCATGGTCTATTATAGGAATCTGAATAATAGTGATATAGAAATCCGTTAGATCTAAGCATTTGTTTTATGGCATCTGCTTTAGCATATGGTTTTTCTAGCTCATCAAAAGATCTTTTAATATCTATCTTTACTATGAGCTGGTTATCATATTTCTCATATACTTCTACCTTTGTAAGTAAATACATACCATCCATCTCTGTATAGGGTTTCAGGTATTCTAGTATTTCTTTATTGCTCTTCATTATATTTTAAGTTTTAGAATTCAAAATTAAACAATAATATTCATACTATCAAATGAAATAATGAAGAATATTTTAATGATTTATAGTTCTTTAAAGAAATAGTTCATGTATTTTTTACGTTTACCCTTTAATATCAAGCGAATATAGCTGGTTCTACTATAGATAAATCTTTTTCTTTCCTTGAATGTATTGAGGTTCATATACTCGGGAAATAAATCTTTAGTTGCATTCACTATACTATCATATATTACCGTCTCATTTGTTGTAAGATCTATCCTGATTATTTTTTTCTGGTAAGCCATATTATCACTTCTTTTACCCATATTAAGAGCATGTTTATTATTTTCATTTATGGTACACCATTCAAGGTTATCCACCGCATTATTGTATTTTATGGTATCTATATGATTAACCTGAGGTTTATTATCTGGGTTTGGGATAAATAATGTAGCGACCAATCTATGTACACGATATGTTTTAGATACACTTTTATGATTTAATATGACTTTTAAATAACTGTCTTTATCATATGTTTGTTTTCTTATTTTACGGCGTTTTTTGGAATATATCTCCCCGAATCTACTTACATAGTATTTTCCGTCATATCCAGGGATTTCTCTCCAGATATGGTCATTTGTTAAATCGATGTTGTCCATTAATATTTTTTTATATAGTACAATATAAGGAAAAATGATCAATAAAAAAACCGGGTGTTTATTCCGGTTTGTCTATTTTATTTAAAATTCTGGTATATTTCTTAATCATTTTATTTGACCACTCTATATGATCGATCATTCTATCTACACTTATATGTTTACTTTTTAATGCCCATTTTATATTTTCTCTAAATCCTTCTATCTTGTCTAGAATAATTTGTTTTCTATCTATCTGCTTTGAATCATCAGGATCATACCCATAAACATTCTTCATAAAATGTTTAACTTTCGCCTCTGGATCTATGGTTTTACTGTTAGGTGTTGCATAATAACCGCCAGATGTGCTTTCCAATATGGCACTGGAAATTTCATTATTACTGAACTCTTTTCTAGCCCATTTAACAATTTCCTTTCCAACTGTATCTTTATCCTTTAAGATTTCCATTAGAGGTTCCCAGAATCTAGGACTTACAAAAAGGTTCTTTCCTCTGGTAAATCTCATGATATGTTCTTCGGTATAATCAAAATAATCTATAGTACCGCCTCTGTTATTTGAATCATAAGGGGCTCTACTATCAAAGTAATCTTCAATAGGGTTTGATTTTGCCTCCTCAATAATATCTATTAGTTTCATAAGTATAATTTAAGCTTGTTTTAAATTGGTCTTATCAAAGATTAGGATATTCAGTCCATTTTCTATTCCATCATATCCTTTGGACCTTAGGAATTGAATAAACTCGGGGGTGGGTTCATACATATATTCTTCATAGTCAGTCATGGGATCAAAGGAACTTACCAGAGCTTCCCATTCGGAATAATCATACTGTGCGTCTATTATATTAAGATTGGTGGGCATAAGGTATTTTGTAACTTCCCCATACTCGGATGCGAATTCCTCATCTTCACTTACCCATATAGACTCTCCAACATGTTCATGGTTCTGTCCTCTATAAACTTCTGTGTAGGTTGGATCGGAGACATCCTCCATATCTTCTAATATATCTATCAATTTCATACTGATAAATATCAATTAAACCAGCTTGGTATATCTCTATGTTTCCAGGTGGAGAATGTTCTTTTCTCTCCCATATAATAATCTCTATAGGACTGTACATGGTTGATGGACTTATACTCATCCGGCATAGCCAAAGCTGGTGGGGTGAACTTCACATCTGGTATATTGGGATGGTTATCACAGCACCATAGGATAGTATCAAACGACTTATGTGTCTTTCCATATCTGTGCTTATATTCATAACATAGATGCACGCCCAGTTCACATAACCAGATATAGTTATGCAGATCTTGTCTGGTCCATTTCGCACTGGGATGGTTTACGTGGGATAACTTATAGGGAGCTTGACCACCGGTTGCCCAATGAGCACCACATAATAACTGAGCCGTTTCAAGGATCATTTTAACCACATGCTTATCATTATGATATTGAGCACATTTGACTGGAGACTTATCCAAATAGAAGATATTCATATAGTTTTATTTTAAATGTTAGTTAATTCTGATTAGTTTCTTATCCCTGAGTTCCCATCTAATGAAACTCTGAGTACCATTTACCATACTGAATAGATCCATCTTACCATTATTATCATAGTCCTGGAATCTTAGCCAAGTTACCCAATTATGTCTACCAATATGGTTTACGGAATTATTCTCTATGAAACGATTGGTCATGTCCATGAATTCTTGATTATCCATTTTAAGAACTTGAATATACCACCCATCATAGAAGAATTGATTATACCCATTTCCTCCGGCTCTGTTTAGTATTAGTTCATTGGCACCATCATTATCCAAATCATATATATCAATATCGGTTATTACCCCATATCCATTTACCTTTGGGATTATGCTTTTTTGATTATAAGTGTAAGTATTATTCCCCCAATATACCCTGGTATTTGTTTCAAACTCATGACCGCCCATGATTAAATCCAGATACCCATCTTTGTTTATATCGATTAGTTCACAGGTATATTGGTTATCAATATCGTTTATATTAATCTGGGTGGTTGAATAGGTAAAGTTACCTTTGCCATCATTGATTAGAAAGTATGAGAACATCTTATTAAGAACAAATATATCCAGATCACCATCTTTATCAATATCCCCGGAAGTGGCAGCATGATAGAAACCCACCTTTTCCTTGAATTCCTTTACATCATATTTTCCATTTGGACTGGATATGATTAGTTGAGCATGTTCGCCAGGCCATGGATCGTTATCATATCCATGAGCAGCAACAAATATATCTGGGCGTTTGTCATTATTAAAATCCCCGGTGATTGCTTTCCTTGGGTGATAAAAGGATGGGACTCTATTGAAGTATGTATTGTCCGGAATGTAGTCACCGTTTTTATATACATAAAACTGCGATGGTGTCTTTTCATTCTTTCCGTTGGTTGAACTGGTGAATATATCATCATGACCATCCCCGTTTATATCCAAGAATGCCACAGCAAATATCTCCCATGAAATATTGTTTCCATATCTGGATCTTAAACCATGAATATCTATGGTTATATTTGATTGCTGAAGATGATATGACGGAAGATTGTAGTCTTTAACCACCGGCTCAGGTAATGGAACCACCGGGAGAATCTCTTCCTTGCTACAGGAAAACAATAATAATACCCAAACCAATCTTTTCATTTTGCTATATGTTTCTGCAAATGTAGAGATTATTCTTGATATCACAAAAAAATATTCGCCACCCACCTTTATATGTGGTGTGAATTTTTGGTAAATTAACCCCAGTAACCGTGAGATTTTAGGTAGAAATCAGGGTTGTTTCTGTTAAACCAGCACTTAATCATTAAGGAAATCATATAAAATAACCCCTTATTTTTGAATCTTCTGGCTGATGTATATGCCCCATTTGTTTTATGTATGGTAAATAAAGGTGCCCATACTTTATTACTGATATAATAATCCTCGGCGAATACTTGCTCTGGAACATATTCACCAGCGTTTCTATATACTTCTGTATTAAACAACTGGAACCCACCTATAGCAAAAGAAGAACCGAAATACTTCATCACCCTTTGAACAAATGTGAAGATATCATATATCCAATTATAACCATAGTCGGTTGATAGGGTAACCGTGGTAAGTTGCTTTGTCTTTGCTAGCGTATCAAATATGATATTGGTATCGTGTAGTAATATGTCAGCATCCAGGAATAAAACATAATCAGTTTCAACCATTCTACCACCGGCATATCTTCCGTAAGCTGGATAACCACCTTTAATAACCTCAATGTTTAAACAATATCTGAAATCGATTGTGATCTTCTTAAGAAACTCTAATGATGTAACATTATCTGATATGTCAGCAATGATTACTCTTGTTCCGGCAATACCTCTTTGTCTGGATATATTATATACACAATCGTATAGAGTTCTGCTCTCGTTTTTACTTGGAATGACAATAGTAAGCCTATCTTTTATATTTGTAAACATGGTATTCATCGTTATCGAAGACTATAAATGAATTATTTTCAATCCAGTCCCCACAATTTAAATATCTAATACCATCAATCATTCTATCTTCAGGATGGTGAATGTGCCCAGAAATCACATTAACGCAATGATGTTTCTTTGCCTGTCTAACTAATTCCGTCTCGTATTGTGTAATGAACTTCACAGCTTCTTTTACTTTACTCTTTAAGAACTTGGATAAAGATCTTTTCATCCCCAGCTTCTTTAAAAATCTATCAATGGATATTGCTGCATCATATCCAACCGATCCAAGAATACCCAACCATTTCAATTTAACCACACCATCATATAAATCACCATGAGTAATAAAGGTATTCTTCCATACATATTCATTATGAATCTCCACGTTTCCAAAAGAGAATTCCCCGTACTCTCTTAGAAACTGATCATGGTTACCCGGAATATAAATCACTTTACATCCGTTCTTTGAATGAGATAAGATCTTTCTTAATACATTGGTATGTGATTGCGGCCAACGAAACTTTCGTTTTAATAACCAACCATCAATGATATCACCAACAAGAAACAAATGTTTGGGCTGGTAGGTTTTAAGAATTTCAAGGACTTCATTTGCGTTAGATCCTTTCGAGCCCAGATGGACATCCGAGATAAACAATGCTTCTACTTTCATTGTATATAAATATCCAATTAATATTCCGTAATGTTAATATAATATTAATTAAAAAAAACCGGATGATTAGTCCGGTTTATATTTTATAACTTCTGTTGCAACTTACTTAGGATAAAGTCATTCCTATCCCTAATTAACCTCATTAACTTATCTTTATCATTATCCGCATTCTGCATTATCTTCATCCATTTAGTTTTAAATTGATTACATAAATCAGGTTTAATCGGGCATAACAATCTAATCTCTTCATCAAAATATACTTCATTCCATTTAATAAATCCATCACCTTTATAATAATCAATTAAGACTTTTAAGACTGTGCTATCGATATCTTTACTTAATAGGTCATTAAGATGTTTATTTAATTTGCTACCTTCAAATTGAAATAGGAATTCATATATATGGTTTACCTTTTGATTTATTTTATTCAAAATATCATTTACTACCGGATCTAGTATATCCTTCATCTCTTTTGATAACATATCTTTATAATACTTTGGACCAAATAACTTTAATATAGTCTTTAAAGTCTTTTCAGGATCGAACCCAACTTCCATGTACCTTTCAATAACATCAAAACGATTGTTTTCTATGATACCTATAATAACTTTTTCGTTTTTCATACCGGAAGATAAACCATATAGTTTCTGAGTGTCATCGTTTTTGTAGTCAATTTTCTTTTCACCCCAAGCATCCGTTTTGAATTTGGGTAACCAGGTTCTAACAAAGTTTTTGAATTTATCTGTGGCTAATCCCCAATAAGCCTCAGTGTTTTCACAATATACACCTGACGCAAATCTTGATATTGGGTCCTTTATATTCCAATCACCATGCTTAATCAAATAGAATATAAGGTCACCATTCCTAATCATTTGCTTGGGTCTAACACCTTCACCATCACCATACATATTATCTTCATTCCCAGCAAAAATTGTTTGGGATATGTCTGTATACTCACTCAAATCCTCACAACTACTAAATTGATAGTATGATGCCATAGATGCGATATCGTGAGAGTGCCTTGAAACAACACAGTAAAGTTTATCATCGTCCTCGTACCTCTTGCTCTTAGCATCAAGGAATAGATTATATCTATTGTAGATATTTCTATTATAACCTGATATGACCTTTGTTATCTTTACGAGTTGATTTGTTTTATCATTGACAGCCCTGTTATTATCAAAATCTTTAATGCTGTAGTCTAATTTAGCTAATAATGAATTTATATCATCATATAATCGATTCTTTACATCAACATCCATTTCTAGCTTGGGCTTCTTACCGGTCGGTTGTATTTGTTTGCCCGTAGTTAAATCATAATATAATCTATACACATTGACACCGAATATATCTTCCAACTTCTTATCTGCACTGGTCTTCTTTTGAAACTGTCTAATTTGTTTAGATAAGTTAAGATTGATATTTTCGTTAATAATTCCCCTTAATTGGGATTCGGTAATCACTATCTTCATGTATATAAATATTACTTAATTTTATCCTCAGGATAGGATGCGAATATGAATTTCCTGTTATATACATTTGACCAACAGTTTCCGGTTATTTCATATATCGCGGCGTTGTGCGCCGAAGCTAGTGCCGATCTCACATGACACTTGGCGAATTCTATCATTATCTCACTCATTGTGATGTTCTCATCCTTTTCCATCATCCTTTCCATAAACTCTTGCGCACTTTGTTCCATTATTTCCCTGTTTAGATCCGTAAATATAAATATTTCATCCAACAATTATACCAATAACTTGATATTAATATATATATTTTCGATATTTATACATAATGAAGTTTAAGAACATACTTGCGGAACAACTGATGCTCATGGAGAACGTGGCTCAAGCTGAGAAAGCCCTTAAGGAATTAAACATTCCTTTGGATGATCCAGAATATATTCGCATTAAAAATATGGTGGTCGCTGATAATAGTGTTGGCTTCCTGGGGTTTATGTTTAATCTGGCAAAAATATGGGCTAAAAATGCTCTGGAGGTTAATGATTATTCTGAAAAATTCAAAGCTGTAAATCCAAGTTCAGGAGTGGCACAGCGTATGCCAACTTACACCGTAAATAACGATGTGATATTCAAGTACGTTGATAAATTATATGATTTAATAAAAAAAAATAGACAAGACTTACAGTTCTTACCAAAAAATATTAACGATTATGATAGAATTGACGATTTAATCTATGCTCTTAATTATGTTATACCAGTTAATAAAACAAAAAAAAGATTCGCTAATTTAATTATTAATAAGGAATTAAAAAATGAATATATTGCTAATCACCCAAAATCAGAAGATGAATTTAGATTAACTGAAAGATATCTTGGGGTGATTCACAACACACCTTATGGTAAAATGTTTGTTAAAAAAATAAACAGATACAATACATTAAATGATTTACTTGGTTATCTAAAGATCGTGAGCACGTTTTATGATTTAGATATAAGTTATGAGAGTATATTGAAAAAAGGAAATAGTAGAAATGATATTCAAATTGTTTATAATAAGGATCAAAGAATAATTCTTTTAATCAAGTCTTATGATGCAATGAGAGAAGTTGGTTCACCTAGTTGGTGTATCTATGATTCTAAATCTCAATATGAAAACTATACAAAGAATGGTAGTGCAAATCAGTATATATTTTATGACTTTAGTGATCAAGTTACAGATGTAAGTTATTCTATGATTGGGTTTACTATGCAAGGTGGTGAAATCACCGCATCACATTTAATGAATGATGATCATATAGCTGACGTAATGTCTTATCTTAACAAAATAGGTGTTTATCCTAAGATTAAAATTATTAATATTGAACTGGAAAAAATCAGAAAAGATAAGGACGCTATTGATGGTTATATCAATGATATAAATCGATTAACAAAAGGTTGGTATAGTGGTCATGATGCCGAAAAGAAACAAGACTATTACACATCAATATATCATATACTTAATACTATTGTTGAAAGCATTAGTAATTATGAATCGGATTATTTTATGGACGAATTAGAAACTGTTAGTTTAGATTATTTAAGTATAAAATATAATAAATTATTTACTAGATTTTTGAACACGAATGATAAAATTAATTACAACGTTCTTATAACAAAAATAACTAACATAGTTAAATTCTTGCAAGATTACCCTTATATGAAATTTGATTGGGATTATGATAGTGATGGTGATAATCGATATGTAAAGTTAAAAGAAAACAAAAGAGTTAACATGTTATATAATGGATTTTTCGATAAACTAAATAAAAGACCTGATATATTAACAGCACTTAAAAAAGTTTTCATTAACTTTAAAGAAATGGAATCTAAAACATATTCAACATTTATTAATACATTTTATAATTGGGATGTTAGCGAAGATGAAGTTAATAAACTAATCAGATTAAGAAAAACAAAACAAGGTGAAGATTACAGCGATGTTGAATTTCACCGAATTAAAGATACCGGAGATCTAAGTTCAATGATATTGAAAAAAATACAAGATACAAGAAGAGATCAATCCGTATTTAAAATACCTTTAGACGTCGGCCTTACCTATCAACAGGTAAAATATGGTGTGGATAAGGGATTAAAGAATATATTATTCAACTACTATAAAAAACTTCTTCCACAATTTATGGACAAACAAGTTGGATTTGAAGAAGCTAGAATATATCAAATACTCGGCTTAGGTAAAGAACTTAAAGATATTGTTCTTAAAAAATACAATATGATGGGTGGAGATCAAAATCCAAATTCAATCAATTCAATTGAAAGATCCGTTCTTGATGTAAATTAAAAAACCCCATCCAATATGGACAGGGTTTATTTCAATAATCATTCACAAAAAAAATATCTAAACAAAATAATATTTTGATTGTAGAATTGGTAGGTTTTCCATATCAACCCAATCTTCAGAAAGACCGTGACCAAAAGGGTCAACACCATCAAATGTCCATACTGGATTATACCATTCTAACGGGCCACCTTGTTTAAAAACCTTTCTGAAATTACTATCATCATAGATAGTAACCTGTTCATTCTCATATGCTGAGATCAAATTTTCTCTACTAGTTGACATCATGGCAATCCTACCAGACTCTGCTTTATCTGTTACAGGGTTCATTATCAAATAATAAACCTTTGCTTGTTCTACTGTTCTTGTTTCCATTTTATATTTCTATTCTTGTTTTTAATCCGCTTGGTTCTGAGAACATAACATACTTTGGTGTTGTCATAAATTCTTTTGCCCCATATTTCATAAAGTGATCAACATATTGTTTTCCTTTGCCTGGTTTTAAATAAGCTATGGTCATGTGTGGATGATAATCAGGATATGTTTGTGTGTTTGGTAGTATCTTTAATTTCTGATTACATTGATGTAAGAATGATCCGCTTCTAGTTGGATATCCAACATCATATTTCAAAACATCGTACTCTGAGTTTTCAAATAAGGATGGATTAAACGCTCTTAAATTACTGAATTTAAACTGATTAACAATATCTGAAACTTGATCAATAGTGACCCCATCATGTAAACCATATAGTAATGTACAATGTGGTTCATACTCAACACCAGGATCTTGAAGATCGTCAGGATTAATAGTATCTTGTAGTTTAATAATTTCCCCAGGGAAATCAGTGTAGAGCATAACACAGCCATAGTCATAAGCCTCCTTTCCTTCTGTAAGTAAATTTGTTAATTTTAACATATATTATTTTTATTCTTTTATTAAATTTTCACTTATACCTGAAGCCGATGCAAATGCAAAAAGCAAATACACGGTTTTGGTTCCCCAATGCCATAGAAACAGATTAGGTTCCGTCGTTACAAACCAAAATATTAGATACCAAAACCCAAAACCAAAAAGGATTGCAGTAAGAGCGGATAATATTACTTTTAACATTCTATTTTATTTTTAACTCAAATCTGTATAGAAAAAAATTGCATCAAATCTTGAATGTGCAAGAAAGTATGTGCCATCTTTTCTTCGATATAGATTAACGTTTCTACCATTCACTATATCAGTAAAACGATATTCAATAAATGTGGCAAAGAATCTATTAATCATAATCAATATTTTATATACAAAAACTTTTTATTTCTACGATTTTTATCAGAATCAATTCTTTCTTTCGCCGTTGTTAAATCGTAAATAACATGTGGCTGCATATGTTCCCAAGAAAAAAATGTTCTTTTTTCTGGTTCATAATATTTCATTGAACCATGATCAATTACTTTGATCCGATACTTTATACACGACTGTAATGTGAACACTCCCATTAACATTACAAAAAATAATTGTTTTTTCATTTTTTGTGAAACCTACCAAAATAAGATGGTGTTGTCATATAAAACTTATATGACATAAAATATTTTATGTGTTCCCTACCTTGGACTCTGTACTCAAAAGAATTATTGTACAATCTTTTAACAATACAATAATCTCCCTTGAATATGAAATTATCACCCGGCCGTAAATAAGGCCAGGTGACAATTGGTGGGTTATCCATAGAATATTCTAACATATTATTTCTTGCTCTTTGTTTTTTTATCACAACCACAAGATATTTTCAAGCCGTTGTATAAATTTCTGAAAAGATATGCTTTGATGGTTCCGCACTTACAAGTTGCTTCAACCCATCTTCCTGGTTTATCTAGATCTAATTCTCTAACCAATTTCAGTTTCCCGTATCTACCACCTTTAACAAACTTAACAGTTCTGCTAGTGTTTCTTGCTTGTTCTCTTGGTGTAGCCCAACCGCAATTAGCAGGTGAATATCCTTTGTTATTGTTGTATCGTTCTAAGCTGTAACCTGGACCTGGTTTTCTACCTAAATCACTTAAGAAGTTTGCGAAACCAACACCCTTTGGTTTTCTCCAGCGAGCACAGATTGTAATGTTTCTGTTGATGTATGTTTCGTTATGGAAGATGTCAAACCTTTGATAGTTACATCTTTTATACATGTTTCTCCATGCATTATACTCTGGGGTTCTTTTGTTTACATCCCCTAATTTCTTTACGCTATTCTCACCGTGGTAATAACCTAAAGGCTTTTTAGCTGGTTTTTTGTTTTTCTTTGGATTTTTCATTTTATCTTTATTTTAATATAATATAGATAAAAAAAATTAAAAAACAAAATCTGGAGTGCACAAAATAAAAAAACCTTAGATAATTCTAAGGTTTTCAATAAGTTATGAGGTATTTTTTATTATTTGTTTGGTTTTCTGCCCTTTCTTGTGGCACCATTTGCCGCCTTAGCTACTTGTTTAGCCTGTTCGGTTACCTTTTTTGCTGCTTTAACAACATCTTTAGCCTCTTCCTGTACTCTTTTAGCTCTTTTAGCCACTTCAACCTTCACTTCTTCTACTTTCTCTTTTACCTCAGCTACTTTCTCTTCAACAGCGTCAGGAACACCGTTCTTATCTTCGTCTTTTACGAATCCAAATTTTGTTGCCACAAGCACTCCGGCTACAACAACTGCAAGAATAATTAAAACTGTAATAAGCATAAATGTTATGTTTTATATATAAATATAATGAAAATGAAGAAAATTTTAAAGCTTTAATGTGATTATTGTTCTAGTTTTTTCATATGATCAATGTACTCATCACACTGTTTTAATTTGGTGATAAGCATACCTCTAACATACATTCCAAGTAGTCTGTCATCGGTAGTTGATTCTATCAATTCTCTTGGAATAGTGACATTTTTCTTAGACTCTTCAGCTAATTCAATGCCTTGTTTAATATATGGATTGTGTTTTTTGCTCATTATAATTCAAATTTAACTACTGGTTCAAAATCATCTGGCACTTGATCCCAGAAATCCTTACCAACTTTTTCTATAAAGGTAACATCCTCATTTTCTTTTGTGATATTAATTTTCAATATTGGATTTCCTTCTTTAATTAGTCTCTTAATTCTTTTCTCAACATAAGGAATAATATCATTATAATAATCCGTGAACCATTCTCCACCAGTGCCTCTGTCTTCATAATAATTATGAAGTTCGGTTTCAAGATTTCTACACAATTTGGTTGGCATATACCATGCTTTTAACGCTTTAACATATAGTGGTGAAAGTGTACCACCATGTCTTTTATCTTTTGATAAATCTCCCATTCTTTTACCAACCACTTTTGCAATTCCAATTTTCTTATCGAAACTTTGGAATTTAAATTGTTCTGGTCTTTCATCTTCTTTCTTATCAGCAAATTCTGCAATATATAAAAAGTTTTTACTGACATTATCCAATTCACTTTTCTCTTCTTCATCCTCAACAGACTTCATTGCAAAAGTCTTAACACCATTGACATCAATACTGTAATCTCTAAAGAAATCTATTCTGAATTTTGTGTACTGACTATATGATCTAATTGAATCATATGTTTTTAAATGCCTAGCTAATTCTTTTGCTGATGTAGCGATAATTTTCTCATTGACATTGTCAACATCAAGAACATCCATTATATCAACAGCAAGTGTTTGTAATGATTCTGGAATATCGTACACCTTTGGTTTTATACCACTAGCATCGACAATAGTTTCATTATTTAATAGTTCCTTCCAGGTGATTTTGGAAAGGAATGTGTAATCGCATTGAATCTCCTCAATACATTTTAATGTGAAATACCATTCGAAATACCCCTGGGCTTTTAGATCTGCGTATATGAATTGTACATCAGCATCGGTTAGATAAATTAACTTCATTAAAAATTAATGTTTAACATAGTTTATTGCTAAGAAAAAATATAAGAAAAAAAATCGATAAAAAAAAATCCCCGTAAGAAATTACGAGGATTAATATTGCTACTTGTTGTGGGGGTTAAAAAATTGCTTCAATTATAGCTTTACCAAATATGAATGCAAATGTAAATAACATCGCACCAACGGCGGCCGCTATGATAAAGACAGCACCATTAACGATTTTTTCCCAATTAATTTTTTTCATATATTCAAACATTAGTTATATATAATATAAACAAAATAATCCTAAATAAAAAATTATTCAGTGTCTTTTTCTACATTATCATCAGACATTGATTCAACACCATCAATGATAAATTTAGAACACTTAACAATTACATTTAAGTTTACCATAATCTTTTCTTTATTTGCTTTCCACAATGCTAGGTATGTTGGATGTTGAGTTACAGGTAACTCAAAATACTTCATTACAGCATATGAAACAGATTCAGCTTGCAACTCTCTCATCTCTGCAGTTTGCGCTGCTGGATCATCAATATAAAATGGTGATTTAGTTTTCCAGTGTAATAATTCGTGAGCTAATTCGTGTACTAATACACTCGCAACAGCCACACCTTCAATATCAGAAGATAAGTTAATATGTTCACCTGCACTGAAACCTTTTTCACCACCTTTAGCTGTATCTTTGGTTACTTTAATATTCAATGATTCTGCAAATTGTTTTAATTTGTTTACCAATTCATCTGCAACTTCATTCTTATCATTCTCAGCATACCATTTTGGTGTTTCTGGTACTTCACCTTTTTCGTTCAATGGATATGTGTCAGATATATCATATACCTTACCCATAGAGAATCTGGTAACAGTTTGACCTTTTTTTACAGCATCATCAACTTGACTAAAATCAACACCTGTTGTGTCAACTTCAGCGTCTGCTTTAACTTGCATTGGAAACCAAATCCAAATAGCTGTTGCACCCTTTTTAACCCCACGATTATTTTTCTTCCAGGTGTTATAACCAGCAACCTTCTTGGCGTCTTTCTTTTGTAGATAGATCAAGAATGAATTGGTTAAACTATAGTTGTGGAATCTACTGTAGAATGTTAAATAGTTTCTAATTGCAGCATCCATAGCCGCTTGATCAGTAGCATTAGCTAAGTCGTTAATGTACATATCAAGCTTATCCATGATTAAGTTTTTCTTTGATTGTTCAACGTCAGTTTCCTCAATGAAATTCTCAAGCATTTCAAGATCGTCAATGATCTTTCTTAATTTGTTATGCCCCTTTATTAGAACATTAACCGCTTCAAGTTTATCATAGTCACCAACCCAGTGTCCTAGATCTGGTTTCCAATCAAAACCTAGTTTTCTAAACTCTTTGGATAAACCAATAGTCTCTTTAACTCTATCTCTTTTATCCTCTTTGTCTGAAAATATTACTATTTTCTTATTTGTATCGTCTTTTTTAAGGAATATGTCTTCCTTTAAATCAGCTTGTAGCGTTGGCCACTCGGATTCTTTAATTCTAATCTTTTTCATAATATATAAATATTAAAAAACCCGGAATAATCCGGGTCTTATATTATCTGTTATCCTTGATATCGATATAGTTATCGTGGAAATCGGTTCCCAACTTATTAAGAATGAGTCTAGCTCTTAATCTAAACACGTCATCATATTGACAATGATCCTTAAATTTAAGTAACTGGTGTCTTATCGTTGTGTGATCTCTACCACCCAGAATTTCACCAATTGAAACAAGTGTCATGTTTAGTTTAATTTTTAAAACACCGGATAAAAGTTTTCTACTGTTAACAATTTCCGATTTTCTAGATCCGGATGATAACTCTTCTAGAGTTACATTACCTTCTTTACAAATTACCTCGATGATTTCTTCTTTTGTCATAAGTGTTTTTTTGTAGTTAAGATAAGGGTAAGTTTCTTTAGAAAGTCCAGCCATTTTTAAGCCAGGGAAACTATAAGGACTAATCATTTCCATATTTTAATGTTTTCACAAATATATCCACATTTGTGAATCCACCCAAATATATTTTTAGAACGGCATTTCGTCTAAAACACCATAGATTTCTGGCTTACTACCAAATCTATTGGTTACAATCTTATAAATGGTACGGGTTAATTCAATATCATATTGTGCATCGTGAAGTTTAGATTCATCAATTTCAATACCAACGGCTGTAGCCACACTCATCAATTTGAAGTTTGGCATCGCAACTCTTTTTTCTAAAAGATATTCAGTTGCTAACACCATAACATCCAATGTGTTCCCCCAGAAATAAGAATTAAAGAAATCATCTTTCTGATGAATCTCATACCATCTTCTTAAGAAAGGATTATCAAAAGATGCATTATTATACCCAACCAAGAACATCTTATCTGTTTTCTTATACCTGTTAATGTATCTATTAACCATCGCCATAAACTTAGCAAACATAGCTTCTGACGGCTCGTATGTTGCCAACATATCCATTGTTACATTCGATACTTCCAATGCTTTTGGTTCAATAACAGCACCTTCATATGGTTGCATCTTAAAGTTAAATTCTTCCACAACAGTACCATCTATTTCAATACAACCTGAAAATTGATGAATAGCATTTGAGCGATAGTCTAACCCAGTTGTCTCCAGGTCAAAGAAAAGTTTTTTGATCATGATATTTTTTGTTAATGATTGATGACCCAAATTCTTAGGTCTGAAAGTTTAGATAATGTTTTTCTTTTGTTTTTTGGTGAAGATAAGATCACAAGATCATCATCAGTAATTTCTGTTAAGATCCATTTAGCCATGGGGTTTGCCCAAGATGTTGTATATTCACCACCGATCTCAATCTTTTCAGGTATCTTTTTTGTCCATTGTGTTTCAGAATTTTGTCTTTTCATATCCCAATGAACAAAATCTAATTTAAAATGCTTACAGAACCTTCTTAGAAGCGTATCTTTCGACTCTACAGTTGTTTTGTTAGTATTTGTATTCAGAACTTTAAATACGAAAGGATTGTTCTTAAATGGTAAAAGATCAACGATGTATGTTACTTTAGCAGTATCAACAGCAATCTGATCTTTAGAGTGTTCTCTAAAGGGTATATTGTATTTTGCGAATAAATCTCGATTTTTTGTTGATTGGCCTGCCATTGAAACTAATATAGTGAATTTTGTTTAAAAAAAGAAAATTTGTTCTAGTTTTCTTTTGATCTGTCCCATTTAGCTTTTCTAGCTTCTGGTGACAATTGGATATCTTCGTCTATAGTGTGTTCAATATGTGCGCGAATGCAGGTTTGTGATAATCGACAGTTCATAAGGTAATTGTTAATATACCCCATGATGTTTGCACTACCAATAGGATTTGCAGAGTGAACATAAATTTGTGGTAAGGGTATGCTCTTCCCCATACTTTCTGCAACAAGAAACTTTGCGGCATCATAGCCTGTCTTCTCGTTGATGTTTTGATAATCTAATGTGTAGTTGTTTCTTACATTTGTATAGTATTCAACCATAGCCTGTTCGCCTAGGTCATGATCCAATGAAATGATTTCAAACGAATCCAATCCATGAAACTTGACCTGGGCAACAAACTCATCATAGTTTCTACATACTATCCAATTATCAGTAACTGGTGTTCTAACATCGTCAAGATAAAGGTATTTCTTTTCCATTATGATTTTTTTCTGTGAAGACCTTTCTGCTGATTAAGCTTTCTAGATTTCTTCGCCATTTTGTTTCTGTTTTTGTGTTTTTTTTCTCTTTTTGTTAACATTTTAATTGATTTTATATCAATTAAATATATGTCAACAGCTATTAGTTTACTGGCTTATATAGCATTGGCGCTGCACCATAAACAGGAAGCTTTCCATCCCACTTGTTGATCCACTCTAATTGTAGTAACATTGGGGTGATTGTCTTTTGTTTTAAACTATTAGCTTCAGCCTCAGCTTTAGCAGATGTTAACATCGCTTGAGCATTACCTTGTGCAGTTGCTACTTTAATCTTAGCTTCAGCTTCTGCTTGTTTAACTTTATTCTCCGCCATCAATGCACCTTGTACAGCATTGTTCTTAGCTTCGATAGCTTTCTTAAATGTTTCTGGATATAATAGGTTTGATGTAAATTGTGTGATAACAAATCCTTCCTTACCTAATTCACCATCTAAGATTCTACGAACTTCAATTTCAAACTTCTGGCGATTACTAATCAATTCATCAGCAGTATAAACGTTAGTTGCTAATCTAAATGCATCAAACACAGCGGTCTTTAAAAACCCTTCTTCGATCTGATCCAAACTTCTACGGTACTTCGCAAAAATTTGTGGAACTTTATCTCTTTGTACAGAGTAGTTGATGATTGGTGAAACGTGAAACTCACTACCATCTTTACTGTTTACTACGAATGAATTCTCGCCTGTATATTCTTTGTGTTGAATGAATGTTGGGAATTCATAAATGCTATGTGTAATTGGATTGAAGAATACCATACCAGTAACTTCAACTACATCACTAACACCTTTATTATCACCATACTGGTTTACTTTAACACCTACGTGTCCTGCATCAATTCTCTCGCAAGAGAAGAATAAAAAAGTTAATGTAAAAAATACACCAACACCGATTAAAATGTTTCTCATAATTTGTTTTTGTTTTATTTGTTTTTTTAGTTTTTCTTCTTGTTCTTGTTTAGCTCTCTCAATTAATCTTTGAGCTCGCTCTTCTTGTGCATCTTCCCAATATCCCATATTAATTGTTTTTAGTGTTTGATTTTTTAACTGGATGATGTGGTGGTAAAGGGAATTCAGATTTCTTTTTCTTTCTGGTTTTTAGAAATGGTTCTTCGCTTTTAACACCATCGAATTGTTTAGTGTTTCTTTTCTTTTTTGGCTTCAACTCTTCTGGATTAATATAGTCCAATTCAGTTTCACCTGGTTCAATGTTTATAAATTGATCAACAAACTTATCCATGTTTATATAATAGTAAACAAAGATCAGCGTGAATAATCCGAGAATACCTGATAAAATATTAAACATTGTGTTCGCCGCAGTTAATCCTGGAAACACAATGAATGTAAAAATAGCAAATACCCCGAAGCCAACAAAGATTGGTGTAGATGTTTTCTTCGAGAACACCTTTTTAAAAAGTTCTTTCATTTTTTTTGGTTTAGTTGTTTATTATGTATGGTTGGGTTCAAAGTTTCAATTAAAAAAATCTTAATGGAAGTTTAAAGTTTGAGGAATAAATGTTGATTCGTTGATTGTTAATTGTTGAATTCACTAACGATATCTATTCATCAGGCTTTGTTGAATATGTCAAATGACTTGTGGCCATTCGTCTTGATTTAATTAATATCTACCTATCCCCCAACCAATATTTTATTCACCAGATGTGAATTCAATTAATGTTGTGTGGTTCCACTGATCAAGCTGATCTTGCAAAGATTCGATTCTTGTTTCCAAACTTTTAACCATACCATCTCTTTCAACGATATTGATTTCGGCGTGTTTAACTACCGGCTCACCTTCACCCCATCTACCGCCAGCAACTTTTCCTGACGAACAGTTTAGTGATTTTAAATGCTTTACCTGATTTTTCAATTCTGACAATTCAAATATCTTATCATAAATCGGAGCGTTAGCTTTATGAATCGCGGTCTTTAATACAATCAACTCATTTGTTAATTGCATCCACTTACCAATTGCTTCTGTTGCAGAGTATGGACGTGGATTCCCTTCATCAACAACATTATATTGCGATGCTTTGTGAAACTCTTCACTAATCATCCCGACTAGTTTGTTTTTCTTCTTTAATGCTTGTTTAATATTCATATTGTTTTATTTTAAAATTTACCCCATTGAGATTTATCTCTGTTTTGTTCTGCGATTTTAAATCCTAACCAAACATCTTTAAAAAATTGTTTGATTTTATTAAATGTTGATTTCATAATTTAATATAGTTAAAATTATTTAAAATAAAAAATTAAGCGTCAACATTTTGTAAATCATCTGTGTGATGATCTAATGGTCCCATCTCACTTCCGATCTCTTTCTTCTTTAACATTTTTATAACTTCATGTAAATCATATGGTTCGAAGTCTGGGTTACCATCCATGCCGATGTCCATTCTTCTACCATTACTGATTTTTTGATTGTGTGGCAAATGGCAATGTCCATGTAAATGAATCCTACCCTTACGTAATCCATTCCAACTTGATATTGGGTAGTGACAACATTCAATGGTTTCACCCATATACTCAAATTGTTCAAACCAGCTTACACTTTTAAACAAACTTCTTACACCACTTCTATTTCTATCAATGTGATGATCATGATTACCAAGAACTAAATGAATGTTCTTACAAATCAATCGATTATAAAACTCTTCAATGTTTTCAAATCCACCAAAAGACCAATCACCTAAATGGATCAATACATCATCTTGACCGGCACATTCATTTATACTATTAACAATAGCGGCATTCATTTTCTCTAATGTACCGAATGGTCTAGTCTGTGCTTCAGGTACCTCACCATTAGGTAAACGCCAGTTCGTAACACCTCTACATATGTTTTTATGCGAATAGTGAGTATCAGATGTAACCCAAACTTTAATATTGTTATCTATCCTTATCATTAACAGAAATCTGTGGACGAACTTACTCGAAGACCGTCTATTATTAAATCGTCATATTTCTCACTATCTAACCAAAAAGAACCATGACCCTTAACTCTTTCGCTTTTTCGATATTCTTCATTTACTACCAATCCATTTGGTTCCCCCCAATTAAGAGCCATAAGAATAAATTCGTTAACATCCTGTTCCTCACCATATTCATCAACTACGCGACCAGAACGAATGAAATTAAGTAATTCTTCTTTATTGGAATAGTATTTGTTGTTATGAAAATTCCAACAGAACTTCCAACCGGAACTTCTTTTACCTAGATGAATATTAGTATCTTCCAAGAACATTTCCCAGGGAGAAAACCATTCCCAATCTTTTCTCGGGCTGATAAATTTAAAACCGCTCTCGATATTCTCAGGAGATAAATCAAGATTATTTACAAACCCAATCAAAGTTTGTTTACGAGCTTCCATTTCTTCCGCTTTCGGAATTCTGTAGTAATTTGTTCCCATTTAAGTATTAATTCTTACGCAAATATAAACATTATTTTTATAAAATCAAAAAATATAGATACAGAATCATATATTTTTTCGTGATATTTATATTATTATGGGAATTAAAATAGTTTTAACGGAAAGCCAACTTAATAGATTGGAAAATAATGTAGGGAAAAGTGAGGTAAAGGAAATGAGAGTTAGCCTTGGGTGTACCTACATGAATTATAATAGTTTAGTTAACTTTCTTGGAGACAAACCTTCAAGAAAATTGGGTAATAATACTATTGTTCATATGGTTAAACCATTAGACACTCGTGAAGAAGAAGTGGCTGTTAAATACTGGAGCACAAATATCATTAGAATAAACCCAGAAAACGTTGTTACCTTAAACACGAATGGTCACGAAACAAACACAACAAAAGACCGTTTAAATCAATTCTTAAGCTGTAGAGACGCTTATGTTTTCCAAAAGAAACATGTTTGGTACATTAAAAACCGCCAAGAAACTATTGAATACCAAGATGGTATGCAAATCTTACCAGACGGTCATTTCTATATTCCTGGTGGGGTAGATCCTAGAAAAATAAGTGCTCAAATTGAAAAAATGAAGGATTTAGATATCGATCCAAAGTACAGAGAGCTTTATGGTTTATCCGACGAGGAAGAAACTAATTAACCCTTCATTGTATATTTCTTATATTCACCACTTTCTGGATTGAAAGAATAGAAAACATTTTGTACGTTTTTAATCAAATACGTTTTTCCAGTTCTATCTATTTTATTTTGACCCACACCTAAAAATTGTGGGTGTAAAATAGTTTCACCGTTTTGTTTGATTAATCCCCAATATCCATCTTCAGTTTTAACAGCGATGTTACCGTTAGAATCTACTGGACTATTCTCAGCAAATCTAGTTAAGAATGGTAATATTTCACTACATGAATATAATGATCTCTTAATTCCTCTCTGACTAATAATACCAATTCTTTGTTCTTCATTGAACTTTCTAAATCCGTGATCAATAAAGTCACAGAATAGTTGATAATTGTCAAACAGTTCTTGAGATATTTTTTTAAGAGAGCCAGCAAAGAATTCTATAGCGGCCTCTGGATCTGTTTTCTTATCTAGTAGTCTAGTTAAAATGTTGTTAATTCTTTCTGCGAAGTTAAGAACATAAACTCGCTTAACGTTGCTAGATATTGTGTTGAAATCATCTATAGTATCAAGAACCATCTTGTCTGTGAACTTGGCACTAAATTCCTCACCTTTATCCATTTCAATTGCGGCTGCAAGTAATTCAGCTCTAACTTTGTTAGAGAATTGTGAGAAGGTTAACTCATTGTTTAAAATAGCTTCAATGATCTCTGGCCAATTATCTGAATTGTTAATATCAAATTTTAATGCTGCATTCCCTTGGTATACTTTTCTTAAGTTATCCGGTGATAAATCAGTTAAATGAAAATTATCTTCATATCTATGAACACCTTGTTGTGTTAACTGTGTTACAGGATATCTGGTGTTAATTAAAAAGTCAACAATTTGTTTATGGAATCTACTAGTTGGTTTCTTATTACCATGTCTATGGAAATCACCAAGTATTCCACCTGGTCTGTAGTCAACTGTTAAGTATGATTCACCTTCACCAAATTCATTAATTCTTCTAAATGAAATTAACTTACCGCTGTTTGATCTACCACAGTGCCCCATTCTTGCTCTTTCATCATCACAATAACCCTTACCTAAATGAACCCAGTAGTAACCAACACCATCTGCGTTTCTATAATCAATAAAAACGTCTCCAGTTTCTTGATAGTTACTTTGCTTTCTAGCTTCTAAAGTATCGTGCCATTCTTGAGCTTGATTATATGCATCATCTAAACTCAATTCTCTAATATTAAGTGGCTCTCTTCTTGGTGCGCGAACCCAGTGTAAAATATATTCATACATTGGTTTATATGTTCTGGTCCATTGATTGCTATCATTTGGGCCACTATCATTCAACATACGAATCATCACTTCTTTAGGTTCAATTCCTGGAGATACCATTCCACCGTGTTTTTGAGTCAATTTTTTAATGTATGTATCTGCAATCCAAATAGATAGTTTATCACTTAAATTGTGAAACTCATTTGCCCAATCATCATTAAACCCAAAGGCGTTTTTAATTGCTTGTCTCTTATCCGCCTCGTTTAACAATTCCTCTGATATGGTTGTTTGATTTTTGGCTTTCAATTGAGAATATACCGAAGCATTCTTTGCTCTAATGTTTTTTATTAGAGATTTCAATCCAGCTTCGTATGTACCGGCTTCAGCATAAGACAAACCTTGTTCATTTTTGAAATCATTAACTAAATCAGCGGCTGTTTTACCTTTTACAAGGTATTTTCTTGCAATTAAATCATAATAAAGATTCACACCATCTTTAAAAGATGCTTGTGGATTATCTTTTTTAGCTGTGTTACCAACATTAAAAGGATTTTTTGTTTTAATAGGTCTATCGTTTGGATTTTTACTAATACCACCTTCCAATGTTAATTGAGCTAAAGCTAATTCTGGTGGTATGTATTTTCCATATCTCTTGAATGCCCTTTCAGCAGCATTTGCCATCATTTCTCCATTCACTTCCGCCCTTGGATTTCTTTGCTGAATAAAGTTGTCACATATTTTTTTGTAATTTTCAACACCTTCTGCCGTGTTCAAATCTAAATCTGTAAAATCAACTGAACCCCCAGTTGTAACTGCTGGATCAATATGTTTTTTAATATCATCAGATGTTATATTTTTTGATTTTAGATCGCTAATCAATTGCTTAACCATCTCTGTAGATATGGTTGCACCACCTAAAACTGTTGCAGATGAATCACTATCATAGTAATCACCAATAGATGAACCAAAATATTGCATTGGATCAACTCTTTGACCATTTTTCTTAAGTGTTAAATGTAAGTGAGGGCCTTTTGAATTGCCTGAACCTTTAGCACCAACAGCACCACCGGTTAAACCGATCACTACACCTTGTTTAACAATATCACCGGTCTTTACATTTATACCAGATAAGTGACAATAACTACTTCTTAATCCTTCGGCATGTTCTATCGATATACCATCTCCACATCTAGAGTCTAATGATCCAGCAGCTATAACTTTACCATCAGCAATTGACTTAATTGGTGTCCCAACTTTAGCGCCGATATCTATACCACCATGAATTCTATTTCCTCTTTTTTCATTAAATCCATGTTTAATATCACTTGTGATTGGCACAGGTGTTATTAATACCATTTCATTTAAATCTGTAGCATTAGCTGCAGCAATATTGTCTTCTGCAGTATCATCATCTACAATACTCTTATCTTCTTTATATTTGTTAACAGCGACTGCAGTTTCTGGGCCAAATAATCCGTCAGTACCAAATCTAGGTAAACTATAACCCAAGAACTGTAAACCAATTTGAACAGCTTCAACACCTTGTTGTCTGGTCATTGAGCCGAATTTTTGCTGCGTGATCGGAGATTTTATACTATCAAGTATCTTGTAAAAATCTTCAACATTATCACTAATGAAATCCGCTTTATGCGGGACATCACTACTTTTTTTCTCAACAGGTACATCTAGTCCGGAAATAAAATCCTTAACAGCTTTAATTCCTTTATTTGCATAATCAGTTCCTTTGACGATTAAATCATCCAATTCATCTTCATTGATGTTCTCTTTTGAGAGTCTCTGTTTTAACCTTACAATCTGGTCCTCGTTAAATATAAATCTCATAACTTATAAATATTACAAAATGATAAGTTGTTAGCTTATATTTTAGCTTTCTCTATGGTTTTGTTATTGTCTGTACTATCATCTTCCCATGGGGCGGTTTCGTTACCCCAATCTAAAAAATCCTCACCCTTGTAATCTGGGTGGTTTTCTTGCATGTAGTCGATACCTCTAACCCAAAAGTAAGAGATAAGAGCAGAGAAGCTGCCAATAATAATGAATACTATAATGATTGATACCATGTCTATTATTTTGTGTTATCGTTTAAAAATTTTAAAATCTTTTCTTTAATGCCGGTTTGTTTTATTCCTTCAGATCCACGAGGTGTCTCAACAAAGTTATCCAGCCCCCATTCATGCACATATTCAACACTATAATCCAAACCAGTTTTACCCATTCTTAAATCATCAATTGAAACCCAATGAGTTACTTCTGGATGGTCATGTAAGTATTGTTTGATCTCAATACATCTGGTCTGTTCTAAATCCCATTGACGAGACCAGGGGAATCCAGCTTTATAACCTTCAATATACCAAGTACATTGACCAAGGTTTGGTGTGAAATCTATAGGTTTTTTGATAACACCTTGTTGTTCATAATATTCACCCATCTGTTCAACACTAGCCCATCTCTTCCAATCTGAACTAACAACAATTTCAGCACCAGTTTCTTCTAATATTGAATTTAAAAGTTTAATTGCTTTATCATCAAAGTTATCGAAACGATATTCCAATGGAATTTCATCATTGGTCATGGATAATTTACGTCCACCCCAATCTTTTTGTTTTTTAAATCGTCCACCCCAATTATTGGATAAACAAATCACACCATCGTGATCAAGAAATATTACTTTCATCCTTTCTTTTTTTAAGTATTAATCTAAATGTACTCAAAAAACCTAAAAACATGAATAGTTGAACTGGCCAATACGGGAGATTTTGCAGTTCATGAAGCATCCAAAATATGTTCATATTAAGCCATGATAATAGAACAAGATTACTATCTCTTGATTCTTTCTCCCCAATAAAAATGTATAATGCTAAAAGCAAAGTTGGTAAAACCATTACTGTAGCCATCCACGTCCATTTCAACGTCCAAAAAACGTCTTTAAGTAGCCACGAAATTACATGGATCTCATGAGTATTCAAAATTTTTTTATGAGTTTCCTTCGACATATTCTAACTGAGGTGTCCAAACACCTTCAGAAATTACTTTGGGTGTTCCATTTCTATCGATCATAACCCACTCATAATTCACAATTCCCCAAGGTTCAAATTGCTCAATAACATCTTCAAGACTGAAACACTTACATGAATAGATATCAAACTGAGCCATAGCTGGTTCGTGATGATCCCAGATATGTATTGAGGAATGTGAAGTTGCTAAAGTAACTGTTCCTGTTAATCCTTCATTACCTGGATAATCAACATAAACACTGGTTGGTCCTCCAACCACTTCCATCTTTACTTTGTGAACTAAATCAACAAACCATTTATTAAGAACCTCCACCTCTTTTGGTGGATTTTTAACCCAAATCTTCATTAGAAGATGTTGATGATATGGAACAAATTCTTCCTGCATTAGTGTAATTTTTACTATACATATATATCATCAAAATTGTATTTTTTTATAATTTATTTAAAATAGATTTACATCTATTATTTGGTGAACTTTTTGAAGTTCTTTACGAATGGGCGTTCGTATTTTTTAAGTTCCTTTACCTCTAAGCCGTTGTATAAACCAGTAGACATAAACGCTTGAATCTCATCATCAATGATCTTTTTATCATCAACATAACCCATTTTAACAAGCTTCTTTTTTAATTTATTATAGTGTGTTGGTTTGATCTCAGCAATCAGTTTCTTAACCTCACTATTGTATTCTTTATTTGTGTAATATAAACCATGTGCAATCTCATGATCCATAGTCTTAAGATCTTTACTGCTAGCACCAATTAAATACCATGGTTTATGTGTGCCATCATTCTTTTGTTGTGTGTCATTCGCACAATAGAAATAAATGTTGTTCATTATTTCATCATACTGTGTTTCTTTATAAAAAGCGTCAACACCTTTCTCCAATACATTAGACGGAATATTATAACCAGTCCAATCTTCTGGATATGTAAAGACATCTTTCTTCCAGAACTTCTTATAATGTCTCATGTATTCTTCCCATGAAAAATACTTACCTCTAAATTTTTTAATTGGTGTTTCGTAGAATTCCTGATAACGACAGAACAACATTGCTCTATCATAGTTGTCATCAACAATTACACAATATACAGATGGTTTTATTTCTTTTACTTTACCTTTAACTAAAGGATGATTTATTTTCATATTAAATGTTTTAATGTATATAAAAAATTATAGACTAAAACTTTCACCACACCCACAGGTTCTAGATGCGTTTGGATTTACCCATTGAAACCCTTTACCATTTAAACCGCTAGAATATTGTAGTTCAGTACCAAACAAATATAAAACAGATTTTTTATCAACCACTACTTTAAGTTCTGGTAGATCAATTACTTCATCCATTTCGGTAATGTCTGTATCAAAGTCCATAACATATGAAAGACCACTACAGCCACCACCTTTAACCCCTACACGCAAAAAATGGGTACCGTTGTCGATACCCTCTTCTTTCATAACGTCTTTAAGATGTGTTAATGCTGTCTCAGTAATAGTAATCATGATTAACCTTCGTCAATTAATTTACCATCATGAAAATACTTTTTTAGTACTTCAAGTTTATCTTCAGCATCCACCAATCTTTGTAAAGCAATCTCCCCATCTTTAAAAAAATCATTTGCGGTATGATCACCAATACCAACCGACTTCTCGGTTAATAATTCTAATGCCATTAGTGCTTGTTCTCTTTCAGAGATCGCCTGTGCTGTTAATGCTTTAATTAGTCTAGACATGTTATTTGTTGTTTAATTTATTTAAAAGCGAATCTGTTGTTTTTTTATCAACAGTTATTTCTTTTACCACATGGGTTTCTTTTCTTAATTTAGATAACTCTTTTTGTTGAAAGTAACAAACAAGTAGTAGAACTACTGCAGCACCTTTTGTTAGGTTATCGTGGTTTTTTTTAAAGAATTCAATCATAATTATAAATATTTTAGTTTATTAACTCGTCCGTGTCTATGTTGTGGGCATTTAAGATTTCATGTATCTTTTCGAATACCATTTCCAAAGCATCGTATTTGTCCATCTCTTTACCTTCCATAGCCCATTCTAATCCTTTCTTGGTATTATGGGTTATATCCCATAAAGCCATAGCCATATCAAGTGATTTAACTGCACGAAGGTGTGCCATTCTATCATCCAGATCATTTAGATCATATTCTAAAATTCCTTTTACCATAGTTTTAGTAGTTACTTCTTCCTCTGCCCCTTTTCTCCAAATCAGAAAAAGAACTAGTGGGATTGTGTTTATTTTTAAACAAATCGGTTAATTTTCTGGCGGGTCTTTTTGTTACCATTCTACCATCATCTGTTTCTTCCATTAATGGTGCTCTCCAAATTTCATATGCTGTCCACAATATTATGATTAGCATCACAAATATTAAGTATTTCATATAGTTTTATTTTATTGTGTGAAGTATTTTGATTTCCAAAACTGCCACCACTTGCGTTTAACAACTGGTTTACAGTCTGAAAACGGGTTGTCACCAAAAGACGCTTTATTTAAATATTTTGATGATAAAACATTAAAGAAGATCTCATGATACTTTGGGTCAATTGTTGCAAAATCTGCGGTTACTTCTGTTTTTAATGTTATAGGTCCATCTGGTGTGTATATAACAAACTGTTCATCTAATCTAACGATTGAACTAGTTTTCATGTTAATATAGGAACCGTTACCTATATGAAAATCACTCGTACTCATTTACTCTGTTTGTGTGGTTAGTATTAATTCAAATTCTTCTGCTCCTGTTTTGTTTTTCTCTTTAAACAATTCGAAAGCAACTTCATAACGACCTAGTTGTACACCGGTAACAAATAGTTCTGATTGCAAACTATCTCTTTGGTTGATTAGTTCTTGTTTTTCTATATCTCCACCAAGAAAAAAATCTTGACCATCTTTACATTTCTGTAGGTCATCTTTTTGTTGGAAATAAAACATTGACATGGTTATTAATCCAAGTAAAGACATTACTAAACCACTTTTTAATTTTGTTTCTGTTTTCATTTTGATCTAAATTTTTAATATCCTTCAATATTTTTTCAACTTCTTTTTCGGATAAATGTCCAATAACGTCATCAGTAATTGGTGTGTCATATGTTATTTCACCATTCTTTCCAAACACCGCTATCTCATACAAACCATTTGAACCCCCATATGTATATGGACCCTGAACAATACTAGCGCCGTAACCATTTGAAAACTGCACTATACATTGTTTCCCCATTCCCGTTGGGTGTTGTTGAAAGTTCAACTCTTTGAATTTTGTTGTGTTCAGATTGTTTGTTGGTCTTACTGTTTTGTTCATGACGTATTTTTTTTACAAACGCTCTTAATAAAAAGAAGTTCATGTTAAAAGATTTCTTCGGCGATGCCTAGCGCCTCAGCTATGATTAATAATGCGCCGGCAGACATATAATCACCATACCATAGTGTTATTCCAGCGCCAATTCTAAAACCAGATTTAACTAAACTGATCCAGAAATGTGTATTTGAATTTGATTCTTTAGGTTGCATATACCTAATATAAGATATTTTTTTGAAAATACAAAATCACTTAACAAACATAGAAATTAAAACTAATTTTATGTGTTTAATCCAACCCAAGAAACTATTTTCTCTTTGATAGTTCTTGTATTTTTCTTGATAATACTCTCTGTTGTATCGTTTCATAAAAGTGTTATTTGATTTCGAACGCTAAATTATAAAATATAATTAGAATCAAAAAATTTTTTATAATAATTTTTTAATCTGTTGATTTTGAAGACGTTATAACATCATATTTTTCTTTATTTGGTGTAACATCTTTGTATTTCTCCATTTTTTTGCTGAATATATCAATGACTTCTGTGAACTCTTTTGATGGGTTTGAATTTGCCTTTCCTCTAAACTGATTTAAATGCCCCTTTCTATATTGAATGTTAACTCTTTTAGTTCCTAAAGACATTGAGGCGTGAATGTATAATGCCCCAACTGGAAACTGTTTTGCCATACAGTTCTTCATTACCATCCCCTCAATTTTGAATTGATCTTCAGTTAGAATTAATGATGGTTTAAAAACTTTGTCACCTATTTTAATTGGTTCTTCAAGGTCTTGAATCATTTCTTCTGGTAATGAATATTTTAACTTGTAACCTAATTTAAAATGTTTCTTGTGTAGCTCCCAGGTGTCTTTTAATGATATTAATTGGTGACAACTGTTTGCTTTTATTTTAACAATTAGATTTTCTTTCTTTAAAAATTCCTTTAACATAAAAAGATCTTGAATTGTATTGAGAATACCGTCACTGGTTATTACCTCAACTTCAGAATATTTTTTTAAGGAATTTGCTAATGCTCGTTTTTCTGGTTCATTGTCACAGACAAAAGTTTTATTACTTTTAACATACTCTAAACAAATTGTTTCCCAGTCAAATTCTCTAAGGTAATCAATGTAATTGCTACCAAATAACGTACAAAGAAATTTGACCGATTTAAAGTTAATTTTAGTTATGCTTGGTTTTCTACTTGATAATGCGCCGATAAGATATTTGGTTTTAATACCGTATTGATCTAGAATAGCTGGAATGAATTTCCAATCATTTTGTTTGAGGTACTTCTTTTTAGGGTAAGCTTCACATATGTCCCAATAGATACAGTCGTGACCTTTAATACCCTTTTTATTTAAATGGTATTCTAAAATAAGATCGTACAAGGGATTTACGTTATGGATTTTGTCTTGTTGAACGTTTTCGATTTTAAGATCGTCAACTATTAATTTGTATATATCAAGACAAGCTCTTTTATATTTTACCCCCCAAAAGTTAAATCGTTTTTCACCAGTGTAAAATCCTCTACTGGTAAATTCCATTAACATATCGAAGTTGTTTTTTTGTGCTCTCATAATGTTCTTATGAAGCATATGACTATTTTCTTTTTTGTTTAATAGTCTGTATATAACATTAATGTCCCCAGTTGATTTATTAATAGTTAAACCATGTTCATATGTTAAATAATTTTTTTTACCGAGCCTTGAGTATTCAATATAGTATTCGGAGATTAACATAAGAAAATCATTATCTGATGCTAACTTTAATTTACAAAAATTTCTATTTGGTTTATTTCTTTCGTATTTTTCTTGTTCGTGATAAAATAAAACTTCCATCTACATCTTAGTTTACCTAAAATATAGATGGAAATTATATAATAATAAACTCTAAAAATCTAAAAAATCAATAAAGGATGTTTCTTCCTTAACTGCTAGTTGAACACCATTAATTACTAATGGTATTCTTTCTTTTGAAATTGATTTGATAGATCCTTTATAGGCTAAAATTCTATCTTGTAATATAACCAATGCTGTTTCAAATCTCTCTGGTGGTTTAGCGTTACAAAAATACTTTTCTTGAACACATCCCTTATCTCTAACATCATATTCACAAGTTACCCTTTCGTTCCCAAGTACATTATCTTCTCTAAGAGAAACAATAATAGATTTTTCTTTATCTGCATACGATGCCACACAGTGATGCATGTGTCCACCTTCTTCGGTATACTCACCATCGATTTTTAACAACACAGGATAAAATGTTCCGATTATTTCATCATCCATGTTTTTAACCACTATCGGTTTTTCTATATGTTTTATCAACTTATCCTCAAAAACATATTTGATGCTATATCCTTTTTTTATCTGTCTATCTAACTTAGCTAATTCTAAATGTTCATTATGAAAATCACTTAGATTACTTGCCCTCATTTCAATATTTGGTAAAAACCTTCTTATTTTGATTAGCATATCTAAATGATCGTTAAACCCATTAAATTGTGAACGTACAATACTACCACCAATCAAACTAGAATTACTGCTTTTATACCCATCATCTTCAGTATCAATCTTTTCAATAAATTCATTTATTAATTTAAGTAAACAGCTTTTTTCTGAATCTTTAATATCATAAATGTGTTTGTTTTCCATTGCAAAATAGATAGAACTATCATCACTAAAAATACCTTTTTCTTTGGGTATATCCCAATACTTTTCATTTATGTTATGTATGTACTTGTGCAAGTCGTCATAACCAAAATATCTTGCCATCAATATCAATTTACTAATATCGATCTTTGGGAATTTATGTAACAATCTTATTGTACTTTTCGATTTAATACCAATTCTATCTAGTATAGCCGCCACCAATTTATTATCATTCTTTTTTAAGAAATGTTTTGTTGGATAAGCTTCCATTAATAACCTTTTATAATCATTAGGTACTTTAATTTTATTAACAGAAATAAATGTTTCCATCGAAATTAGTAACATTTTTTTTCTAATGTTTAATTCTGTATTAGATATGATATTAGCATTGTGCGGAATTTTTGATAAGATGCTATGAAATAAACATTTCATAAATTCATCATCATTAAAAACATTATTTGCCTCTTTATTTATTGGATGATCTTTATCAGAATCATTCCCCCTAATATAGATAATAGACACGGCGGTTCTACCAAAAAACTGATTAAGAACCTGAGAGAGATGTTTAAAGTTGTTCTGTCTTATTTTAGGTTTTTCAGTTCCTTCATAACTAATAACATTACCGGTTTTAAAGTTTATTTTAAAACCTAATGCTGTTCTGGTTCTCTTGAAGAACTTACAATTTACAACTCTACTTTTTTTATACACATAAAACCTTACTGAAATTGTATCCTCATCTACTGTTATGTTTCTTTCTTGTATTTCTACAGAAACACTACTGAGCGGTCTACCGTAATGTTTTAATAAATGACGTTCTTTGGTTGTATAAAATGTAGGAAAACTGGGGTTCCAATTATCTAGGTTAATTTGTTCCCCTTCAAGCTCATTGCTATAAAAATATTTTGTATTTTTCTTTTTAAGTTCCTTTTTATTGAAAAGCCTAATTTTGTGACCACCCTTGAACTTTACTCGAGATTCAGTACCATCTTTAATGTTGGTAAGAAGCGTTTCAAAAAAATCTATATTGGATAAACCCAAATCTAGTTCTTTCCTAACCTCATTTTCTCTCTTTTTTTCGAGAGATGTGTAATCCTTATATGGTTCAATCGCATAAAACTGAAACCGCTGGGCTAATACGACTTTTTTCATTTGTGATTTTTTTTATTCCAAGACAAATATATAATATTTTTTTGAATAATTATAAAAAATAAAGAAAATATTATGGCAAAAACAAAATCAGCTGGTAGTTCACAAAAGGTATCTTTTGGTAAAAAAGGTAAAGGTAAAGCTAAGAAGAAATTCGGTCCTAAAGAACAAAAACCAAAAAGATACGTAGGTCAGGGTAGAGTTTAATTTTTAAGTCTACCAGACCCTTTATAGGATTTCATATACTTTGGCTCTTTAAGAGAACTTATCTTAACACCCTCAAATTTATTTGCTGCGTGAACAAAATAGGTGTTTCCAATGTAAGCCCCACAATGCCAGCCAGATGGTGATTGTCTACTACGGAAGAAGACAATATCCCCAACTTGTAAACTATCACGCTTAATTCTTATAGTTTGATTCCATTGTTTATATGCCACGTTTTCCAGTTGTTTACCATAAACATCTTTATATAAACGTTTTGTGAACTGTGAACAATCAATACCCTTTTCAGTCTTACCACCCAACTTGTATGGTTTACCTAACCATTTTAAAATAAAACTATTTAAAACAGAGTCTTCAGTAAAAATCCCCGTATCAAATTTATCCAAAGGTACTTGTGCAATTAATGTTGTTGGTAAAAGTAGCGATCCGATCACCACAATTAATTTTAATTTGTTTTTAATCATAATAAGCCTAATAAATAGTAAGAGAGTTTATAGCCAGCGAATGCCCCTAAAGCAGATGGTATTGGAAATACAATCATCTTACCTAAGTCGGTCACATACTTTGGTCTATTAACAATTTTACCCATGAAAAAATAATAGGTTAAATAACCTACTAGCACTGCTATATCGGTTCTTGTAGCGATAAACACAACTAAAGTTGCACCGATAAATCCAAACGTAAAGTTATCTCGAACACCTTCCCAGATTTCAAACCAGGTAGCGTCTTTCCACTCTTTATATATTTTTTTTGATTTATTTTTCACCATCAAACCTCCCCAACTCTTGTTGTAATAGTTGAATTCTTAATTTATCTTTTTGTGTAATAACTTTTTTTGACTTTAATTCTAAAATCTCCTTAATAATTTCTTTTTTGTCCATAATCTACTGACTTAGTGGTACTTTTATTCTTATGGTAATGCCTGCACTACCTGATGATATATCATATGAATTATATCTATTATCCATGATAAACCCATATTTTTTAAAACGAAATATGATTACCTGTTTACCTTCGAATACAGCATAGATTGCATTATCTGCATAATCTATAGATGGGTGAATTATAAATCCTAATTTCCAGGATTCTCTAAATTCTTCTTCCAGTTCGTCAGGTGTAATATGAATAAACATCTTAATTACTTAATGGTGCTTTAATCGCTGGATGTGATTGATAGTTTTCTAATATCACGTCCTGATCACCAAATGAAAATATACCATCTCTAACGTGTACAGTTGGTAACTCAAATGGTTCTCTTTTTATTTGTTCTTTGGCTTGTTCAATATGATTTGAATATAGATGTACATCACCTAAATTACCAATCAATTCATCTGGCACCATACCCATTTCATCAGCTAGCATTGTGAGTAATAAACCATAAGATGCTATGTTAAATGGTAAACCTAAAAATGTATCTACCGAACGTTGATTCCACATTAAAGAGATTGCTCGTTTAGGTACAGGATACAACTCATCAATTTCTTCATGATCAACTCTATGAAAATCAAATGGTTCAAATACTTTATATTTTTTAGATGCCAAATCTAATCGTTCTTCTATGCTCAACTCTCTAGTATAAACTTGAAAACCGTAATGACAGGGCGGTAAAACCATTTGGTCTAACTCACCCACATTCCAAGCACTCACCATTAATCGTCTACTATCTGGATTTGTTTTAAGTTCATCAATAAGGTTTTGAATTTGATCTATTGGTTCATATCCATTCCAAATATTCCATTCTCTCCATTGTTTACCATAGATCGGCCCCAAATCACCGAAATCTTTTGCAAAATCATCATTTGTTTTAATTAACTCAATAAATTGCTCCTGAGTATATCTAGGACCGTGAAAGTCTCTAGTAAACAATTTTGTGTAGTTCTTATAAGCATCACCATCCCAAATATGACAATTATTATCTACAAGATATTTGATGTTAGTGCTACCGCTTAAAAACCAAATCAACTCAGTTACCATCGTTTTCCAAGCCATCTTCTTTGTGGTTAACAAAGGGAAACCTTCTGACATTTTATGACGAATCTGTCTACCAAATACAGATATTGTACCAGTGCCGGTTCTATCTGATTTAGTTATTCCGTTGTCTAAAATGTCTTGTAATAATGCTTGATATTGTTTGTCTATATTATTCATATTCAGTGTCTAATCTTTTTTTATTGTCCCTTTCAAGTTCAAGTGAATATCTTTCTTTCATACCAATTATTCTATGAAAATCTTGATATGCTTTTGGATGATAATCTTTTAAATAAGATAACCCTAATTGATATTCATTAATAACATCTTCGTAACGATGTTCTTTATAATCAAAACCATCCTCTTGTAATTTCAAATCGGATTGTAAATCATTAATAACGCTTTGTAATGAGTCTACATTACAGGTATTATTAATTGGTTGAGGGGCTTTTAGATCATGTGGTTTATATAAAGCCATGTTTAACAACACCATGATTATTATAAACCCCGCAAGAAGTCTGATCACTGCGTCTTTATTGTCCATCTTTGTAATATATGTTTTTTTGAATTTGTATACCTGCAAAAAATGTTAACCATCTAACAGACAACCCTACTGCTGGTGAAGTGATCCCTGTTTCAAAAAACACATCTTTCCTATAATAAAAAACGATTGTTGGTATAATAAACCAATGATATCTTTTATTATAAATAAAGAAATCTTTAAGGTACTTTTTCTCCATCTTCTTTTTTGTTAAATAATGAATAAATTTTTGATCTGTAATTTTCATATTGTGTCATAGCAATCCATTTCCCAATAACACTACCGGCTATATAAAATATTATCCCATAATAGTCGCCACGAAACATACCATCTAGAGAATAATATGCTGATCCCAGAGACATTAAATTTATCCAAACACTATTCAATAAAAGTGATTTTATTTTATTTTCATATGTATATTTTATTTCCAATACCTTGAAAATATTAAACATAATTTGAAAAAACAAAATTAAAAAATAACTTTTATTCATCATAGTTACCTGTAGTTCTTCTTAACAAACGATCCACATCGTCTTCTCTTTCTTTCAATTCGATTATACGAATGTAATAACTATTTGGGTTTGCATCAGAGTTTTCTGATTTTACATTCTTGTCAAACCATTTACTGAACCATTTACCTTTGTAGGCTAAAACCTGACATCTCTCAGAAAATTCTTCTGAATCAGATTGATCTAATAGCCCCTCACTTACTAATTTGTTCAGTACAATGTCTTTAACCTTGTTGTAATTCTCCATTTCCGATGTTAAGTCCATCTTGTTTTTCTTTTAATTTAGTTAAACATTTATATATAACATGATTCTCGATTATCGAAAATCTATCTGTGCAGCCATCTAAAGCTATCTCTAATAGCTTGATAGCCAATGTGTTGTCCATTTTATCTAGGACTAAATCTAGATCCTTCTCATCTCTAAATTCCAATAAATCATTAAAAATTGCTGGCATAGGACTAAAATAGATAAAAAAAATTAAAAAACCAAATAAAGTATTTATTATTATGCAACTAAGTGTTAACGGTCAAAAATTTCCAGTTGAATTAATGTCTTCACCTGAAGACATCCAAAGGGGTATGCAGGGTAGAGAAAACCTTGATGGTTGCATGGGTTTCAAATTAAAAAAAGGACACCATACTTTCTGGATGAAAGATTGTTTAATACCCCTGGATATTGTATTCGTTTTAAACGGAAGAATCAGTAAAATACACAGAGATTGTCAGCCATGTTCTGGTGAAGATTGTCAAAGATATCATGGGCCAGCTGACCATGTTTTTGAATTCCCGTCTGGTGCCTGTGAAAGTTTCAAAGAAGGTGATCAAGCAAATCTTTATTTAGGTACAAAATTTAATCCCGCATAAGCTTTAACTTTTAATTTTTTTTTCTTATATTTCTATATAATAAACTATTTATTTTAAAAGCAATACTATGGGATGCGGCTGCAAAAAAAAGAACAATGAAAATCCTCAACCTACTGAAGGACAGGTTACATCAACAGTTGTAACAGATAATCAAACAACACAACAACAACAAACACAAGAGCAAGTTGTACAGGTAGCTGTAGCTCTTCGTGAGATGATTGAGAATAAAGAACTTTAATATATAACGGGCGTCTTTTAGGTGTCCGTTTATTTTCTTTATTTAAACATATATATAAATAAATAAATATTTAAAATGAAAAACAATACTAAATTGACGAGTGTCACTGTGGTGGACGACGTTTACAAAAAATTCAAATTAAAAACTATAGATGGTTCAATTAACTTTCAAAAATTGGTTAACAGAGCAATGGATCTATATAACAAAGATGACAATTTTCAAGAGAAGATAAATAATCACACTGGGTTATCTAACACCGGATCAAAGTTTTAAATTAATGAAGAAAAAAATACTATTGTTATCTGATGATTTAAGAATGTCATCAGGTATTGCCACTATGTCGAAAGAGATTGTGATGGGTACCATACACAAGTATGATTGGGTACAACTTGGTGCCGCAATTAAACATCCAGAGTTCGGTAAAGTTGTTGATATAAACGATGATATCCGTAAAAGAACTGGTGTTAAAAATGCAAATTTAAAAATAATCCCATACAATGGTTATGGTGATATTGGCGTTTTAAGAAAATTAATAAAAGAAGAGAAGCCGGATGCTATTCTTCATTTTACTGATCCACATTATTGGCAGTGGTTGTATGATAATGAACATGAAGTTAGACAACAAGTTCCTTTATTGTTTTATCATATATGGGATAATTTACCAGATCCATTATATAATAGAAACTATTATGAAAGTTGTGACTGGTTAGGTTGTATATCTAAACAAACATATGGTATCGTACATAGAGTTGGTAAATTACAAAATGGTTCCACATGGAAACCTTTAGAAGATTGGCAGATCAAATACGTTCCTCATGGTATTAACCCAGAAACATTCAAACCATTGGATAAAGTTTCTGATGAGATAACAAAACTTGTTCATGGAGATAAGAAATATGATTTCGTTCTTTTCTATAACAATAGAAACATCAGAAGAAAACAACCATCAGATGTGATTTATTCATTTAAATTGTTTTGTGATAAACTACCAAAAGAAAAAGCTGATAAGTGCTTGTTATTAATGCATACAGCTGCTGTGGATGAAAATGGTACAGACTTGCCAGCGGTTATTGACACGTTGTGCCCATATGATGTTAAGTTCACAGGATTAAAGCTTGAACAAGATAAACTAAATGAAATTTATAACCTTGTTGATTGTACAATTAACATCGCTAACAACGAGGGGTTTGGATTAACAACAGCAGAATCACTAATGGCTGGTACACCAATCATTGCTAATGTTACAGGTGGCTTACAAGATCAAATGGGATTTGACTTTAATGAAGATGATTACATTGAGATTGGTTCATTACATCATAAAGGTAAATCAAAAAATTTAGTTCAAGAAGGTGAGTGGGTTGAAGCTATTTGGCCAGCAGCAATTAATCTAAATGGATCTGTACCAACACCATACATTTTTGATGATAGAGTAAACGATGATGATGTTGCTGACGCTATTATGAGATTATATAAAAGTGGAAAGAAAAAAAGAAAAGCAAAAGGATTAAAAGGTAGAGAGTTTATGTTAAACCATCTATCCAATAAAATAATGTGTGATAAAATGATTGAGGGTATTGAAGATGCTCTCAAGAATTGGGAACCTAAAAAAAGATTTGATTTATATAAAATAGTATGAGTAAACCGTTTTTATTATTTAGAGGGCCAGTACAAACTAGAAGTGGGTATGGCGCGCATTCAAGAGACCTTTTAGAGGCTTTGTATGAAATGAACACATATGACATTAAGATTGACAGTTGTGGCTGGGGTTCAACACCAATGACTGCATTAGAAAAAGATAATGTTTTTCATAAATGGATAGAGTCAAACATCATATCATCATTATCAACACAACCAGATGTTTATGTTCAAGTAACAGTACCAAATGAATTTCAAAGAGTTGGTAAGATTAACATAGGGATCACAGCTGGAATTGAAACAACTGTCGCGCCTAAATCTTGGGTTGATGGTTGTAACAAAATGGATATGATCATTGCCACGTCACAATTTTCTAGTGAGGTTTTAATGAGCACAGTTTACAATGAGACCGATAATGTCACAGGAAAATTAATTAAACAACACAAGATTGAAAAACCAATAAAGGTTCTTTTTGAAGGTGTTCATCCTGATACATTCAACAATGAATATAGCGATATCGATTTAAATATTAATGAAGATTTTGCTTTCCTTTTTGTTGGTCATTGGTTAAAAGGTAATTTAGGTCAAGACAGAAAAGATGTGGGTATGTTAATCAAGTGTTTTGTTGAGGCATTTAAAAATGAGGAAGACAAACCGGCATTGATTCTTAAAACTTCATCAGCAACTTTCTCAATAAAGCAAAGAGAAGATCTAGCTAAAAAAATAAAAGAATTGGTTGGTGATACTGAAACACCCCCACCAATTTATCTATTGTTTGGAGAATTAACAGATAAAGAAATGAACAATCTTTACAACCATTCTAAAATTAAAGCAATGGTTTCTTTAACAAAGGGTGAAGGTTTCGGTAGACCATTATTGGAATTCACAATGACAGGTAAACCGGTTATTGCATCTAATTGGTCTGGACACAAAGATTTCTTACCAATGGATAAAGGAATCATGATCGGCGGTAAATTAAACGAGGTTGATGAAAGTGCTATTGATGATTTCATTTTAAAAGGTTCAAAATGGTTCACAGCAAATTACAATGAAGCTGCTGAAGTTATGAAGATCGTAAAGAATGATTATCAGAAATTTCTAGATCGTGCAGAAAATCTAAGAATTGAAAATTCAACTAAGTTTAGTTTTCAGAGAATGGTAGAAGAGTTTGAAAAATTGTTACCGAAAACAGTTTCACAAGAAGATTTACCAAAACAAAAGCCAATTAATTTACCTAAATTAAATAAAATAAAATAAAATGCCTAAGAGTAAAAGAAAATCATATCAAATTGACCCTCTATTAATACTGGAAGCACCACAAAGTGCTAGTTTTATAAGTATACCAAACAATGGAACATTTAAAGACTGTGAATGGTGCTTTCAATTTGATGATAATGAACCGTATGTATTTGCTTCAACAAAGCCATTCTATGAGGGTAAAGATGCTAAAATAACTTTTACACTCACAAATCAAACAAATACAAATTTGTCATTTAAAGACACTAAAACAGGTAAAGAATTCAAAATATTCGCAAGAGAAAAATATGAAAATTAGTTTTGCAATCACAGTATGTAATGAGTTAGAGGAAATTAAAAAATTAGTTCCCTTCTTAATAGAAAACAAAAGAGCTAATGATGAGATCGTTATTTTATTTGATAATAAAAATGGTGATGAAAAAGTCTTGGATTACTTATTACAATTTAATAAATTACCAAATGTTCAGACTTGGCGAGGTCTTGATTTTAATAATGATTTTTCAGAATGGAAAAATAAATTAAATGAGTATTGTACTGGTGATTATATTTTTCAATTAGATGCTGACGAATTGATAAGTGAGTATATGGTTAAGAATCTACATGAGATAATCGAAGCTAACGATGAGATTGATTTATTTTATGTACCCAGAATCAATACAGTAAAAGGAATTACTGAAGAACATATTAGAAGATGGAGATGGAATGTAGACGCTGATGGTAGAGTAAACTTCCCAGATTACCAGGGTAGAATATATAAATCTAAATTAAAATGGGGTGGTAAGGTACATGAAAGAATAGTAGGGGCTAAATTTTATTCTCTATTACCAACAGAAGATATGTACTCGTTATCACACCACAAAACAATTAGTAGACAAGAAAAACAAAATGATTATTATGAAAACATTAAATGAAATTTATCAAAATTATCAATCACCTGATGGTCACGGTGATAAGGGCACAGCGCACACATACATAGATGAATATGAAAGATTATTAGAACCATATAGAAAGAATTCAATTGTTCTTGAAATTGGTTTATGTGAAGGCGAATCTTTGAGAATGTGGGAAGAATATTTTATTGACTCAAAAGTGATTGGTGTCGATATCACTAGCAAATATTTAAGTGAATTAATTAAGGAGCGTACACATCACATTATTATTGCTGATGCAACTAGAGAGAGTATAATAAATAAAATTGATGAGAAAACATTTGATGTTTTAATTGATGATGGTAGTCATCGTCTAGTAGATCAACTAAAAACATTTTTTATTTTTAAAAATAAGATTAACCCTGGTGGGATTTATATTATTGAAGATATTGAGGATTTGGATAATGTAAAAAATATCTTCTTAGCACTTCACAATAACGTAGAAATTATCGATAATAGACATATAAAAGGTAGACACGATGATGTGTTAATAGTATATAAATTTTAAACTATGAAAGTATTAATTACAGGTATTGCGGGGCTGCTAGGTTCCAGATTAACAGATTACATCATTGAAAATCATCCGGATGTTCATATTGTTGGTATTGATGATTTAAGCGGTGGTTATTATGAAAACATTAATCATAAAGTTCCAGAATTTAGAAGATTAAATTTGGTAACAGGTGATTTGGAAAGTTGTTTTGAGGAACATAAATTTGATTATGTATACCACTTTGCAGCATATGCTGCTGAAGGTTTATCACCTTTCATTAGAAAATACAATTATGAAAATAATTTAATTTCAACAACCAGAATTATTAATCAATGCATCAAACACGATGTTAAAAGATTAGTTTTCACATCTACTATGGCAGTTTATGGGCATGGTTATGGTGATGTCTTTGATGAAGCTCAAATCCCTTCACCAATTGATCCATATGGTATTGCTAAATATGCTTGTGAGATGGATATTAAAGTTGCTGGTGAACAACACGGGCTTGATTGGTGTATCATTAGACCACACAATGTTTATGGGATTAAACAAAATATATGGGATAAATACCGTAACGTATTAGGTATTTGGATGTATCAACATATGAATGGTGAACCAATGACAATATTTGGTGATGGTGAACAAAAAAGAGCATTCAGTTATATTGATGATTGTTTAGAGGGATTATGGAAAGCATCACAACTTCCTGAATGTTCTAAAGAGATTATTAATTTAGGTGGTACTAAACATTATACAATAAATGAAGCAAATAAAATTTTGCGTGAAGTTATTGATGGTGGGGAGACTATCCATAAAGAACAGAGGCATGAAGTTAAAACAGCAGTACCCACTTGGGCTAAATCTGTTAGACTACTTGGTTATGAAGATAAAACATCTTTACATGATGGTTTAAAATCAATGTGGGAGTGGGCTCAACAGCAACCAAAAAGAGATAGATTCGTATGGGACTCATATGAATTAGATAAAGGAATTTATAGTTTTTGGAAAAAATAAGAATATGAAAAAAATAGAATTTATTATCCCAACTTATAACAGACCAGATAAATTAATGGTAATGTTATCATCAATAAAAGCTCAATCCGTTGACTTATGGAAAGTGCATGTTGTTGCTGATGCAGTATATGACGGGTATCAAGAAATAAAAGATTACTTTAAAGATGACGAGAGATTTAAATTCTCTGAATTAAATGGTCCACATAAAGATTGGGGTCACACAGCAAGAAACTATGGATTAGAAAGAGCTGAAGAAGAATGGGTAGTAATGTCTGGTGATGACAATTATTATGTTCCTGTTTTTGTTGCAGAATTTTTAGATGCGGTAAAATTCAGAAAAGATGTAAACTTTGTTCATTGTAATTTAGTACACAACTGGTTAAACAATGATTATATTGGTTTAATGTCTAGACCTCAACTTAACGGTATTGATATCGGTAACTTTATGACAAAGACAAAATTTGCAAAACAAATGAGATTAGATGTTACTAAAGTAAATGCTGACGGGTTATTTGTAGAAGAATACATAGACAAATTTAAAGGAGGTATTATTCACATTCAAAAAATATTATATGTCCACAACTAATATTGAAGAACACATACCAATACCTAGAAAAAATTATAATAAAAAACCAACATTATTGATAATAAGTGGAGAATCAATGGTTGGTAAAACCACATTGAGTTTTTTACTAAAGGAGGTTAAAAAATCTTATTATGTTAGTCTCGATCAATTAACATTAGATGTAAATTTACCAATAAAAAGTATTAACGATTTGGTTAGTAAATTTGGTAATGATTTTTCTGCACGTTCTATTTTTTATTTTTGTGAACACGTTTTCAGGAATAAAATAATTTTTATAGATTATTGTTTTAATTTAATATTAAATAAAAAACAAGAACTTTTTATCTTTGATGGGGTTTATTTTACAAATGAAGAGTTTTTAAATGAGTTTATCAAAAAATTTGAAGGTGCCTATCACATATGGATCGTCAATAGACCAACAAAAAAATAATATATGAATATAACATTTGTTCTTGCAGTATTAAATAAATTAGATTTAACCAAAGATTGTTATTCTAGAATAAGGGATCTTTACCCAGAAGCACCATTCGTTATAAGTAGTGGTGGTTCAACTGATGGTACAAAAGAATGGTTGTTAGAAATGTCTGATAAAGATGAATACTTAACAATTTTTCACGATGACGATAGATTAACATTTTCTGAAACATACAATTCAGGAATTAAGATGGTCGATACTGAAAAATTAGTTTTGATTCACAATGATATGATCATAGGTGAAGGGTTTTTAGAGGCTATAGATAGACTATTAACCCCGAACATGTTATTATCATATACAACAATAGAACCACCGATTTTTAAGGGACATAGAAGACCAGGTAAAGTATTAATAGATCTAGGTTCATCGTTTGATGACTTTGATTACTTTAATTTTAATGCATATGTCGCAGCTAATAATAATAACGATGTTTTATATGATGGTGCGGTTTTCTTTATGAGTGGATATAAGAAGATGTTTGAAGAAGTTGGGTTTTTTGATGGGTTTAGTTTCGTTCCTTGTTTCTGTGAAGATGATGATTTTATTATTAGAGCTAAATTAAAAGGATATGAACTAAAAACTTGCGAATCTGCAATCGTTTATCATTTCGTTTCACAAACTTCTAGATTTAGTGATGAGTTTAAAAAAGACAGAATAATTCATGAAGTAGCATCTACTAGAAATTTTGTTAGAAAATGGGGAATAACAATATCAGTGTTTAACGAATTACGTTATTGGGAAGAGAAAAATTTTAAGTACAATACATTTTCAATGGGCTTACTTACAAGAAACAAAAAGAGACTAATGGAGGTAGAACCATTTTTCGACAAAATAGATCTAGGAGAAATACCCGAAGATTATATTAACAATGAACAAAAGAGAACCAGATATGATATTAGAACTAAATTTACATTAACAGATACTGTAGATGTGCTTATCACTGAGGTTAGTGAATTTACGGATGAAGATATCAACACTTTAAAAAGATTAAGACTATCAATACCATATTATGAACCTGGTGAATATCACATAGGTAATATGTTAATACAAATAAAAAAGGAGCTTTAAAAGCTCCTTTCTTTTTATTTCTTAATCAACTTAAATAATACCAGGTATTTGTCTTTTGTTTTCCCAGCATCTTTTAGATCTTCTTTAGTAATTTCAGGATATTCTATTTCAATTTCTTGATTTAAAAGTGTACCATATTCTTTATCGAATTCAAGATACTTTGGATTAATAACGGTTCCGGTTACATTACCTTCTTCGTCTTTAACTTCATTTCTCATTTTAACCATGATACCACCATTAGCATCCTCTTCGCCGTGTTTCTTAATCAAATCATCTCTTAATGCTTCAACTTTACTTCTCTCACTTTTAAGTGTTGTTGAGAAATCGCTTAGTTCATATTTTAAAATGATTGATAGATTTTGCTTAGCAAATCCCTCATAAATCTGTTCACCAGACTGTGGGTCAACATAACCATTTATTTCACTTTCTAATTGTAGAACGTCACCTAGTTTTAATGTAATTTTGTCCATAAATTTAAATTATCTTTTATAATATATATGTTATTTTTAGAAAAGTAAACACTAAATTATTGTCAAAAGTGCATAAGTTATCATAATTGAGATCCACACAATTAACGCTTTTAAATAGGTCATAAATCCGGTATGGAAATACCTTTGACCAATAGGTAAACACTTATGTGACGGTGAGATCAAATATGCTGAGTATTCTAATGTGAAGAACAGAACAAAATACTGCATACCAAACACACTTGTTAATAAGCTAACGATACTAGCATACTTTGCTGATGACCCTAACATAAATGATGATAGGAAAGATATGACAGAAACCACTAGAATATATTCTGGTTTACTATATTGTTTGATATATAATTCTATCACACTATAGTAAGAACCAACAAGATTACCTAGAATGATTACTAACGCAACGATCCATATTAATTCCCAATCAATATAACCCATTAATTTATTCCAGCTTTTAGAATAATATACTAACCATAGAGTAAACCCTGTAAAGAAACCAAAATAGTATTCAGTAAGAAATACACACATTAATATGGTAACCAAGAATGGTATAACCACCATAGTTATGTTTTGCATATTAATTGGTTCGTCTTTAACTTCAATATCGATCTCATCATCATTTAATGATAAAATATAATATGTTACATATAACACAGATATTAAAAGTAATGGCCAGATATATGACATGAATTGCATATAAGTTAAACTTAACACCGCCATTGGAATGATAACAGTCTTCTCTAATGGAGACCATAGATAATAGTGGTGTGTTGCTAGGTAATCAATGATACCAAACTTCTTACGTTTCTTGTTATCAACAGGTGCAATGCTGTTTAACATTGATGCTGATAATGCAACACGCCCAGGGATAGGTAAGATACCACCAAATAGTGATACTAAAAATACCACCATTCTTTTAGACTTAACTTTTTGTTCAAGTAGTCTGAAGATGTCCATAAGGTATCCTCTTTCTTTGAGGATACCTGTTACGAACATAATGAATATTAAATAGATAAGGAACTCTTGTCCTTTGATTAAAATCTCCATGCGAATATAATTGTTGTTCTTGATTGTTTTGCATCTTGATTAAGACCTGGCATGTGTTCAATGTTTAAATAACCTTTGTTATTAAAACGATATTGTAAAAGTGGACCAATGTACCATTCTTGTGAACCACCGTCAAAATCATTATATCTAAACATGTGTGAAACACCTAGTGTTAAATCGTTATTGATAATGTTTGCATATGATGCTGTGTATGCATATTCATCTTCACGAAGTTCTTTTACCCTTGATAAATTACCTTCATAAATTGCATTAAACCCCCATATACCTCTTTCGCCAATTCTATCACCTAATAATAATTTTGGTTCAATACCCCAACGACCATCTAACATTTTTGTTTCCCAATATAAGGTAGGATTACCCCACAACTTACCCCAATCGGCAAGAGCATATCGAAACTCCCAAGAGAAACCTCTCCATCTAAATTCTTTATCTCCATTATATCCATCATAAACTGTATGTGAATATAAATCTAATTGAAGTCTTTTACCCAATCCAAATGTGAACTCATCTCTCATTCTAATTTGTGCGGGGCCATTTCTTCTTTGTCTAATGTCGAACCACTTCTCGTACATTGCTGTACCTGGTGGGTTCATTACATAAACTCTTGTGGAAGCAAACATTCTCATTGTTGTCCAAAGTGGTTGACCATAAGGACCTACTTTGGTCATTAATGGTACTTTCTTTGCAGAAACAACGATTTCTTGTAATTGATTAGGGACCGAGTCCGTTCGAACGTTTAAGGATTGTTCTGAACCTTTCTGAATTGCACTACTACTATATTGTCCAAATGACATAGTGGTAGTAAACAATAGTGCTAACATTAGCGATAGCGTTGTGATTGTTTTTCTCATTTTGTTTTTTGTTTAAGAAAAGTTTATTATCAACTAATATAAACAAAAAAACGGAAAAAAAGAAGCTATTTACTTACTAAAAATATACCCAGACCGTTCCAAAAATCATCAGAATCTTCACCAGAAGTGTATAATTGTCTTGAATGTAAAATCAACAAATTGTTTTCATCTACAAACTTTTCAAACGCACCACTATCCCAATTCCAATCGTCCATGATTATAATTGTTTCATTTGATATAATTGGTAGGATATTCTTTAACGCGATGTATTGATCATGAAATTTAGTTTCACCATCATAAAAAATAATATCTGGATTGGATAAAGTTTTGAAATCAAATAGCTGATAATCAGTTTTATATACAGATATTTTATCTACATCACCAAACTTTTTCACGTTAGATAAGAACTCTTCTTGTGGTAGCACGTCAATGTTATGTTTATAATAATTCCCCATTTTTTGACTCACACCTTTTGGTGTTAAGTTGGGTGACATAAAGTTATCAATACCTATTGCATAGATATCGTTACCATAAATTGCTGAACAAAATGTTGCGCCACGAAACACGCCTATCTCTAGATATGTTGCACCATCAATATTGCAAATGTTATTTAAAAAACATTTAACCTTATTGCTTGTGATTCCATGAATATCTAAAATGTCTTGAGTTAATTTTGATACTTCAAGTTTACCCCATTCAATTGAATCGTCTATATGTTTAATTAAGTCCATATGATTTTTTCTTATGATCCGCAACAATATCACAGTAATTACAATCCCAGCATTGGAATTTACATTTCTTTATTTTATTTCTCCAACCCTTAAGTTCTTCGTGTGGTATACCATCCAAATATATTTCAGATGTTTTAGATAAGACATTTTTATCTGCAGCATATGAATCAACAATCTCCATCGTTTCATCTAATCGATTAAAACTATCTCTACCATGCATTTTGAAAACATCAATGTATTCTAAGAACTCATCAAACTCTTCTTTGAATGGAGGAATGGTACCGGTTTTAAAGAAGAACGCATTAATATCTTTCTCCCATTTATGTTCACAAGTTACTTTAGATATCTCATGATGAAAATATGGTAATTCATTATTGGTTCTAAGATTGTTATATGAATAATGTTCATCCATAACTGGGCATCTACCTAAACATCCTTCATTAACTAGTAATGATAGTTTAACATATCTACCCTTCTCTTCGTAATATTTTAACTGTGCCCTCTTAATATTTTTTAATTCCTCAACATCCCTCATTAAAATCCTGTCAAGGTTAATGTAATCAAATCCTTGATCGGCATTGTACCAGAAGTCTTGACCGGTTGCAACTTTTCTTAAAATGGTATTTTTAATTTCCATTTCAGGAAAGTGTTTCTTTAAACCCATCGCCACCCAATGACCGTGTGGGATGGTGATACACCTTAAACCTTTTTCATATAAAGGTTTTAAATTATCAACAAACAATTTGTAGTTGTCATATCTAGGGGAAACATTAACATTATTAAATGTTGCACTTATTTTAATACCCAATGCTTGTTGAATGATCATTGCATTTTCAAAAACAATATCTCTGTCTTCATCTCTGAACACAGCGCCCATTGCATCTTGAGTAAATGGTGGAACTCTACAGGTAAAATAAATGTCATATATCCATTCCTTATTTCTTTCTAAGAATGGATAAAATTTATTCATAAACATATCTTCCGACATCATCGGATTAAGTGGTATTGAGAATATTTTTTTCATTATTTGTTACCTTCTAGACATCCACCACATATACCATTACAATCGCTCTTATAAAAGACACAATCTAAACAGTCTTGTGGTACGGTATAATTTTTATGATTTGCAATATAAAGTTTATCAAACTCGTCCCTTAAATCTAATATACCACTTTTAGCTGATATTTCCAAAACATTATCAATCTTTACTTTATCCTGTAGTGGATAACAATGAATTGAACTTCCGTCTGGGAAAACGTCCAATGGCATAAATCCACATATGGTATCATATTCGGGGATCTTAAAGGTAGCAAAATTCAAAGAATTCTCTAAAACAGCTTTCTTTGTCTTCCCTTCCCATAAACAAGGTGGAACTTGACAATCTGAAGTAATTTTAATACCGTTATATAAGCCGAATTTAAGGATCTTAGTGATCTCCGCACCCATTTCCTTATTATTGATAAGATAAGTCCCTGTAAGGTCTAAACCGACCCTAATTGCATTTATTTTACCATCTAGCTCGTGGTATAACCATTTGATGTATTCGTAGAAGTTTCTATCCTTCCAGTCTTTAGACATCGTTACAGCTAAATAAAGCCTTGGGTTAGTATCAAACCCCCAGGTATTAGCATAAGCCTTGTAAATTTCCAAATAGTTCTTTTTAAATAAAACTATTCTATTTTTTTCATTAAGTTCTGCTGCATTGGGGAACACCCATCGAATATTCTTGATATTTTCTATTAGATAATCCCTTGTTGTTTTACTGAATAAGAAATTACTAACTAAATTTACCTTTATATTCTTTGAAAAGATATGATCAAGAATACCAATAAAATTAGGATGTTGTGTTGGTTCACCACCAAGAATTGTTATTTCCTCTTGAGGCATATCTAAATGATAATGGTTGATAATTTTATCAACCATTTCTAATGACATGTCACCTAATGTGTGTTTTAATCTTGCATCTTCTTTAGTGAAACAAAATGAACAACCTTTAGCGCATGTCCCATTAATTGCTAAATTCATTAATTCTTTTTTAGAAGTCCATTCTCAATGTAAGAGGTGTTGTTGAAACGTTTTCATCCTCTTTTTGTTGTTTACTCATTGCCACGCCAAACTTCTCATGTTTCAATCTGTGGCAATCTGCAATATTTTGGCAAGCTTTAATTCTTTCTTCCAATAATTGTTGTTCTAATAATAAGTTAGCTAACTTAGTATTATATTCTGTTACGTTATTAATTATTTTTTGAACAAATGCGGCTTTATCAATTCCTCTACCTATCGATAAAATATCAATGATTGGTGTTTGATAATCACTGTCTGCTGTCCACCCGAAAGCTTCTCTCTTTTGTTCTTCCCATGTATCTTTTTCTAAGATAGATGCATCCACCATTAATTCTTTATATCTTTCGGAGAATCTATCTGCAACAAGCTTTCTCATAACAGCCTTGTTAAATGCAACACCAGCAGCTTTGTCTTCATCAGTTAAAAAGTGTTTTACTTTTTGTTCGTCTGTTTCTCCAGATTCCGCTAATTGCGGAATCTCATCCATAATATGAGAATTAGTTCTAACACTAATATAATCTTTATAGATGTCGGCGAATACAAATCCTCTAGCAACTTCCGCTGGAATAATAGCAGCACCAAGTCGATTAAGTTCGACTCTCATATCATTGTATTCATCTGCAATTCTACCATAATTGTAGTTTAAGTACATACCAACAATCTGAATGTATCCTGGGACGTTACCTTGTAGTTTAAAAATTATATGTGTCATTATAATAGTTTTTCTGTTTCAATCTTATTTGAGTTATCTAACTTTAATTGGTTTTTTAATGATTCTTCAATTGAGAAATTATTTGTTGTTGCTTGTGTCATCAAGTGATTAATATTTCTATCAATTGATATTGTGTATGCTGATGCAAGTGTTAAAACTTGTTTTTGTTGTTCAGGGTCCATCATTAAAATTGAATCTAAATTACCAGTTCCAATTCTACCATATGAAATCATATCCAACATCGCTTGTTTAGCCATACGAATTGTCCAATATTCATGTTCATATTTTTCTTCTAATTCTGGATTACCAAATACATCAATTAATTTTGTTCCATCTGGAAGAACAGCTTCTTCGGTCTCTAAAAACTCTTTAATTAACTCAATAAAACCTTGTCTTTCTCTGTAAGCATCTCTTAAGTTTCTTTTAAACTTTCTTAAATCAATAAGTTTATCAGCAACTGTTAGATCGATCATCTCTTTTCTTTTAGAGTCGGTGATAAACTCTTTACTTTCCTTATCCATTTCGATTTCAAGTTCAGCTTTTCTTACTGTATACTCGAGATGTTCAACAGCATCTTCTCTACCTCTTAATTCTAATAACCACTGTTTTAATTTAGCATATGACGTTATTTGTGCACCGCCTACGAAATTATACGCTTTGTACTTTGGTAGTGCAAAAGACATACTTTCAGAAATCTTCATTAGTTTTTCATCAAACGGGTTGTTTAAATTTTGTTCTCTGTCATATTTGTAACCTTCCATAAATAAATTGTTTTGTTATAATATAAGTAATTTTTTTTGAATTATCAACTATTGTCTCCAACCACAATGGCCAGAAGACGTTCCTGCATTAACACCAGGGTTTAATCCGGTAATACTAGTTGAGCCAACATCCGTTGCATAGTAAAACTTCCAACTAACATTGTTCTGTGCCCCATCATAATTTCCTAACATATATTGCCAATCTTGACCTAATGTAAAGTTTTCTTCCCCACAGTTTGGATGCGGTTTTGAAACATTCCCGATATTAGTATCGTTAGAATTGCTCCATCTTCTTAAATTATAACCACCATTATAACTTCCCTCATTTCCAGCATACCCCTTACCAACTTTTGAGCTAATCCCCTTTTGTTGTGAATGGTTGCCCCATTGACTAGATGAACTAGGTGTTTCATTGGAAAAATTAAATTTAATACCAGCAGATGATGTCCAAGCGTAACCAAAACTTTCATCAAAAAATGCTCCAGCACCATCATCACCACTAATTGATGAAACCCCAAATCCACTTACATAGCTTTCGTTCGATAAATTAAATTTTTCAATCGTTGTTGATCCACCAGAAAACAAATATGCTATCTCAGTTTCTTTTTGCATAGTTCCAAGATCACTTCTAGCAATACCAGTGTTGAATTTTGTTTGGTGTGCGTAATTTGTGTCCGTAATCATATTGATAGCAGCTGTTCTCGTTCCATGTATTGTCCCGGCACTTTTCCACGCCCCGTCATCATTTACAGACCAAAGAAAAAGTATCGATTTACTACACGCTCCGGATGTATATGAAATTGGGTAATCTAATAGTTCACCAATGTGTGTTGTTTGATCAATAAGATTAACTGTTTTGTGAACATTTCTCCAAGGTGATGAGTCTTTGTAACCACCAGCTAAATAAGAATAATTAATTACTTGTCTATATCTAAATGCGGTAGGTTGTGTTTCTTGTGCAGCAATTCTTTCCCAACCGTCATCAATATTTGATACGCCAGTATACAACATCAAATAACTACTTCCGCTACTTGATGTTTCAAGATATAATGAGCCCGAACGTGGGCTTGATGGTCTATTTGCTCTAGTGCCTCTTGGTGGTCTATTAACAACCCTATCTGATGCTAAGCTTCCACTAACTTCTAAATTCTCGTATAACATTTTATTTATAATTTATGCTCTCCAACCACAATGTCCAGAAGATGTTCCACCATTAACGCCGGGTGCTAATCCACTTACGCTGGTGGTTCCTGTATCCGTTGTGTAGCTGAATTTCCAACTTGTATTATTTTGTGCGCCATCATAATTACCTAACATATATTGATGATCCTGACCCATTGTGAAATTTTCTTCTCCACAGTTTGGATGTGGTTTTGCCACATTACCAATATTAGTGTCGCTGGCATTGCTCCATCTTCTTAAGTTATATCCGCCACTATATGACCCTTCATTTCCCGCATATCCTTTACCAACTTTTGAACTAATACCCTTTTGTTGCGCGTGTGCTGACCAATGAACAGATGATGAAAATGTTTCAGATGCAAAACTAAATTTGATACCTTCGCTAGATGTCCAACCGTATCCAAAGTTTTCATCAGAAAATGCACTACCACCATCACTACCATTTATTGTTGTTAAATTGAACCCAGTCATAATTGTTTCATTACTTAAATCAAATTTGTCAACAGTAGAACTACCGGCAGAAAACATGTATGCAAATTCTGTTTCTTTATGCATGGTAGCAACATCACTCCTTGCAGTCGTTATGTTAAACTTAGTTTGATGTGTATATTTGGTATCGTTTGCCATATTAATTGCAGATGTTCTAATACCATTAACATCAGTTGGTCCTTTAAATGCATTATCTTCATTAACGGACCAAACAAAAAAGATATATTTACTACAAGCCCCCGAAGTATATGATGCAGCGTAATCTAATAGTTCACCAATATGTGTTGTTTGATCAGTAGAATTAATTGTTTTATGAACATTCTTCCATGGTGATGAGTTTTTGTAACCACCAGCTAAATAGGAAACACTAATTATTTGTCTAAATTTAAAACCAACATTTGAGTTAACTTGGGAAGAAACTCTAACCCACCCATTATCACCATTATTTAAACCAGTATATACCATTAAAAAACTACCACTTGCCGCTTCTTCAAGATATAGTGATCCTGTAACAGGACTTCCCGGTCTGTTTGCTCTCGAACCTCTAGGTGGTTTTGATACCCCCTGAACTCTTAATGAACCACTAATTTCTATATTGTCATGACGCATATCCTATAAATAGTTTTTTTAATTTCTCCATCCACAATGTCCTGATGATGTTCCTCCGTTAACACCCGGTGCTAATCCAGATGGGTTAACAGTTCCAGTATCGGTAGCATAAATAAATTTCCAGCTTGTGTTATTTTGTAAACCATCATAATTTCCTAACATATATTGATGATCTTGGCCCATGGTGAAATTTTCTTCACCACAGTTTCCATGTGGTTTTGCCACATTACCAATATTTGTTTCATTAAACACATTCCATCTTCTTAAGTTATAACCACCATTATAATTACCCTCATTTCCCGCATATCCTTTACCCCACTTGGAACTAATTCCCTTTTGTTGCCCACTGGCCCCCCATTGTTGATTATTAGTGAAGGTATCAGTTGCAAAGAATAGTTTGTTACCACTTTCCGATCCATAACCATAACCATAATTTTCATCAGAAAACCCAGAACAACCTAATGAACTGGTGATAGATGTTTTTAATGTTAGATATGGTGCCATATTAGGGTAATAAACACTATACATAACTTCGTTGGTTGAATTGAATTTTTCAACAGTTGCAACACCTCCCCCAAATACCCAAGCAAATTCTGTTTCTTGAAATAAAGTTCCTAAGTCATCTCTTGCATTTGCTAAATCCCATTTAGATTGGTGAGCATAAGCCGTTTCATTTACCATATTTACCCCTGTTGTCCAAGTTGAATGTATTTGTGTTGCCGATTTCCAGGCGCCATCTGTATTTGTTGACCAAACAAATAAAATAGTTTTACTACAATGACCAGATGTATATGATGCGGGATAATCCATCAATTCTCCTAAGTGAACAGTTTGATCCGTTGCATTTGTTGTTCTATGAACATTTTTCCAAGGAGATGCGTCTTTGTAACCACCAGCCAAATAAGAATAATTAATAATTTGTCTATATAAAAAACCAATTCTATCCGTGTTTTGTGAACCAACTGGTTCCCATCCATCATCTCTATTAGATACTGCGGTATATGTCACAACAAAACTTCCACTATCAGATTCTTCAAGATAAAGAGACCCAATTTCTGGGCTTCCTGGTCTATTGGCTCTGGGTCCTCTGGGTATAATATATTGTCCACTAACATCTAATGAGCCACTAACAATTACATTTTCTCTTAACATACTTTAATATACGTATTTTATCCGGTAACAACAAGTCTACCTGTTCTATTTGCTGCAAAAGTTACTGTAACTGTTGTAGATGTTATGTTTATTTCAGAAGGGAAGAACATATTATTACTACTATCAAATACTTGCGCAGTTAAGTTCGCTGTTCCTAAATTGTGAGTAAAACTAACACTTGATACGTTGGAGAATGTTGTTGAATTACTTAGAGCAACTCTCTTCCAAGACTGCCAAGTACCGTTGTTTTTTCCTCTAGCATACATGATACCTGTTCTGTAGTCACCATATATTTGATGTTGCCAACTTGAACTGTATATTTGAGAGTACAGTGCGCCATCTGTTGCGTTACCTGTTAGGTTGGTGCTGCTACCATCAACATTCGTTACATAAGTCATACCATTTGAATCCAATGATTGGGCGTTAACCCCTTCATTTGATCCCGTATTTCTAAATCCTCTATTTTGAATTGAGTTTACTGTAAGTGAAATAGATGTGGTACCTGATCCTGTAGCATCTCCACTTATTGAAATTGATTGGTTACCCGAAATATATGCAGGACCATTTGTTAATTGATTTAGGTTGGTTAAATTACCTGAATGCCAAACAGTATATTCTGTTGTGCCAGCACCAACTCTAACCTTAACACCATCTGTAGCCATCGGATTTAATACAATTAAATCATCAGCATCATTTGATGCACCTATAACCAATCTATTAGCCTCACCAGTTGATCCGCCAATACCATATGAATGAAACTGTATGAAAGCAAAATCTGAAGGATGATTAATGTTTGTACCATCTTTTTCTGATTCGAAGAAAATACCACTAACACCAGAACTATTTCCTTTTAATACAATATTATCAGCACCCGTTACATAATTAGAAGCTGATGTATATGTTCCTCTAGATAAAGAACCCCCAACAGTAAATCCACCAGTTAAAGTTAAATCCGCAAATGTTGGGGATGCTGATGTTGCAATATTTTGTGATGTTGATACTGTTACAGCACCTGTAGTTGTATTTACACTAATACCCGTTCCGGCAGAAACTGATGTAACTTTTGCATCTGTATATGTTGTCGAAATTGACGAACCTTGCCAAGTACCTGAGGTAATTGTACCAACAGTCGCTAAGTTTGATAATGATGTTAAAGATGTGTTAGAACTTGCTGTTATATTTGCAGCAGTACCTGTTGTGTTTTGATTACCTGAGGTGTTTACACCAGGCAAATCAATATTCGCAGAACCATTAAATGAAACACCACCTATATTTCTTGCTGTTTGTAATATTGTTGCACTTCCAGCATTACCCGAAATAGTTGTTTGATCTCCAGTATTTGTACCACTTAAATTAGTTGCACCAATTGTACCAGTAACTGAAAGGTTACCACCACTAGTTAAAGATAATCTTCTAGCACCATTCCACTGAACAACAAAATCCGCACCAGCAGCTGCAGCAGATCTGGTCATACCAAGTCTCCAGTGATCATCATACCAACCATATTCATGACCAGAAACTAAATCATTAGTTGTGTATGATGAAGGCATAAAAGTTGTTATTTCTCTACCTTCACCCGCTGTAACACTTATTGTACCAGTAAATGTTTTTGTACCTGCTATTGATTGATCGCCAGTTGTATAAACACCATTTGTTACTGTGCCCGCATTACCGGTAATATTAGTTTGGTCGCCAGTATTTGTACCACTTAAATTAGATGCACTAATTGTTCCTGTGACAACTAGATTACCCGTGGCACTTTGTAATGTCATTAACTCGACAGCACCATTAGAATACCAACCAAATTTAGGTGTGTTTCCACTATTTGAATATGCGGCTAAATTTGGTACATGGAATGATAATGTTCTATTCGCAATATCAGATGCAAGACCCATACCATATTGTCCTGAGCTTGCGCCTCTTGCACCAAAACCATACATATACCAATCAGCTGTTGCACTATTGGTAATATTTGAGCTAAATGTTTTTGCACCTCCAATTGTTTGATCACCAGTTGTATAAACACCATTTGTTACAGTTGCAGAATTACCATCAATTGAAACCCCTGTTAATGTTTGTGATGCAGACGATCTACCTAATGATATTGATGTTGTACCAATATTAAATGATGAATTTGCTAATTTTGCATTTGTTACAGACGCATCAACTAATTGAGATGCATTGATTGTTTTATTTGTTAATGTTTGTGTTGCTGTTCTTAAAACAACATCATCTTCAGCACCTAACGGGCCAGCAATCCATTTATCATTTGTTGTATCCCATAATAACGAGCCAGATGTTGTTGTTGGTGATGTCGCATCTCTAACAACAATACCTGCGTTAGTTGCACCAGAACCATTTAATTGAATGATATTATCACCTATCGCAACTGTTGTTGAATTAACTGTGGTTGTTGTACCTGATACAGTAAAATTACCTTTAATAGTGACATCAGCACCACTTAAACTAAACGCACTATTAAATGAATTTGTAAATGTATTCAAACTACTTGTAGCAGTGTGAATTGCATTTATATTTGTATTGTTACTAGCAGTATATGAATTTAATGAACTTGTAGCGACTTGTAATGTGCCTATAACTGTATTGTTACTACCAGTATATGTGTTTAATGAAGCAATCGAACCAGTAACACCTTCTATTGAATTTAATCTACCACCAGCACTTGAAGTAAAACTATTTAAACTAGCGGTTGCAGTATGAATAGCGTTGATGTTGGTGGTGTTAGAACTTGTATAAGAATTTAAAGATGATGTTGCAGTGTGAATTGCACTTATGTTAGTATTATTACTACTCGTGTAACTATTCAAACTACTTGTGGCAGTATGAATTGCACTTATATTAGTTGTATTAGAACTAGTATACGAATTCAATGAACCTGTTGTAGTTTCAATAGCTGTCAATCTACTATTTTGTCCACTAATAGTTGTATTATTTGAACTAGTATAACTATTCAAACTACTTGTTGCAGTTTCAATACTACTTAATCTACTATTAGCGCTTGAAGTGTAACCATTCAAACTACTTGTTGCAGTTTCAATACTACTTAATCTACTATTAGCGCTTGAAGTGTATGAATTCAAACTACTTGTGGCAGTATGAATAGCTGTTATATTTGTGTTATTCGAACTTGTATAACTGTTTAATGAACTAGTTGTAGATTCAATTGCTGTTAATCTACTATTTTGTGTATTGTTTGTTGTATTATTACTACTTGTATATGAATTGAAATCAGTTCTAATTGAACCGCTAGCTGTTTCAAGAGAAGATAATCTACCAGCAGCACTACTTGTAAATGTATTTAAACTTCCTGTAGATGTTTCAATTGAACTTAATCTATTGTTTGTGCTAGATGTATATGAATTTAAGGAACTTGTAGTTGATTCAATTACCCCCAATCTAGTGTTAGTACTTGATGTGTATGTATTTAGGGAAGCAGTTGAGGTTTCTAAACTACCAACTCTATTTACTACGTTATTAAATTCTGTTTCTCTAACTAATCTTTGCTCCGAACCTAATTGGCCAGCAATCCAATAGTCATTTGTAGCGTCCCATAATAACGAACCTGAAATTTGGTTTGGTGCTGTAGTATCTTTAACTCTTAATCCCGCAAATGTTGCACCAGTACCATTTAAGTTGATTAGATTATTATCAACATCAAGTGTTGTTGTGTTAACATTTGTTGTTGTTCCTTTAACCAATAAGTTTCCTTTAACAGTTAAGTTAGACCCAGTCAATTCTACAGCCGCTAATATTGATGACGTGAAAGTATTTAAACTACCTGTTGAAATTTGAATTGCTGTAATATTCGGACTAGATATATTACCAGTAGAAATAAACGTACCGGTTACTTCTGTATTTGAGTTTATAGATACCTTAGTACCAGTGTCCGTGATATTACTGTCACCAACATGTTCATCGTTAGTTGATTTAACTAATCTGTTATTTGTTAAATGAATTTCATTACCTAAATCATTATAGGTCTCTGGACCCATTATTAATAAAGCTGAAGTTACTGCTGATTGATTTTGATGAACAAATATCCATTCGTTTTCAGTAGCATCAAATAATAGTGATCCTGAAACCTGTGGGGATGATCCACTATCAATAACCGCAAGACCACCGAATCTTACTGCCGGGTTTTGCGCGTTAACGGTAATAATATTGTCCGCAATGTTTACTACAGAGGAACTGATATGTTGAATAGATGAAGATCCGGCAACTATTAAATTTTCTGAAATATATAACGATCCAGTAATTGTTTGATTACCAATAAAGATATTACTACCAGTAGTTGCATAACTTCCTGTTTTTCCTTCAATAGAAGATAATCTATTATCTTGTCCTAAATCTGTAGTGGCTAATGATGAACTAAAAGTACTGTAACCAGTTGTACTAGATAGTGTAACCTGTACTGATCCTGAAATAACATTTTCAGCGTTTAATCTATTTTTGATTGTTGTGTTAATAGAAGATGTAAAGCTATTCAAACTACTTGTTGAAGTGTGAATTGCATTTATATTACTATTGTTACTAGTGGTATATGAATTTAAACTTGATGTTGTAGATTCAATAACACCTAATCTTGTGTTTGTTGAACTGGTATATGTATTTAAACTACCTGTTGAAGTTTCAATAATACCTAATCTTGTATTGGTACTAGAAGTATATGTGTTTAAACTTGAAGTTGTAGATTCAATAACACCTAATCTTGTGTTTGTACTAGATGTATAAGAATTCAAACTACTTGTGGCAGTATGAATAGCTGTTATATTTGTTGTATTAGAACTTGTATAAGAATTTAAACTACTTGTGCTTGTCTCTAAAGCGCTTAATCTACTATTTTGTGTAGATTCAACACTGTTGTTTGAACTTGTGAAACTATTGAAATCAGTTCTAATACTAGAACTAGCAGATTCTAAAGAACTTAATCGATTGTTTGTACTTGAACTAAATGTATTTAAACTACCTGTACTTGTTTCAATATTATTTAAACGCGCATTTGTACTTGAAGTATAAGAATTTAAACTACCGGTTGTAGATTCAATCACACCTAATCTGGTGTTAGTACTACTTGTATATGTGTTTAATGAACCTGTAGTTGTTTCAATAGCAGTTAATCTACTATTTTGTGTTGTATTTGTTGTATTATTAGAACTTGTATATGAATTAAAGTCTGTTATAATACTACCACTTGCTGTTTCTAAGTTATTTAATCTACTATTTTGTGTAGATTCAATACTGTTGTTTGAACTTGTAAAAGTATTAAAATCGTTTCTAATACTACCGCTTGCAGTTTCGAGTGAGTTTAATCTAACATTTGTACTTGAAGTGAACGTATTTAAACTTGATGTTGTAGATTCAATTACACCCAATCTTGTATTTGTTGAACTAGTGTATATATTTAAACTTCCTGTTGTTGTTTCAATAACACCTAGTCTTGTATTTGTTGAACTAGTGTATGTATTTAAACTTCCTGTGGTTGTTTCTAAAGAATTTAATCTTCCATTAGCACTAGAAGTGAAAGTATTTAAACTACTTGTGGCGGTATGAATTGCATTTATGTTAGTAGTATTGCTACTTGTATATGAATTTAAAGAACTCGTTGCTGTTTGTAAACTACTTGCCCTTGAATCTATTGAAGTTGATAATGTGTTATATTCATTAACTAATACAATTCTTTCTTCACTACCTAACTTACCAGCTTTCCAGAAGTCTGTTGAAGTATCCCATAATAATGAACCAGAAATAATACTAGCACCACTAGCATCTTGAACAACAAGACCAGCATTATTTGTTGCGGCGCCATTCAATGAAATTATATTGTCACCAATATTAAGAGTTGTAGAATCAATTTGCGTTGTTGTTCCTTTAACCAATAAGTTTCCTTTAACAGTTAAGTTAGAGCCAGTAACCTCAACTGCACTCAATATTGATGAACTAAATGAATTTAAAGAACTAGTTGCTGTATGAATCGAATTGATGTTCGAAATATTACTACTTGTATATGAGTTTAAACTACCAGTACTGATGTGTATAGCGTTTAAACTTGAGTTAGTACTAGAAGTAAAACTATTTAAACTCGCAGTACTTGTTTCAATTGATAATAATTTACTACTAGCACTTGATGTAAAACTATTTAAACTACCTGTTGAAGTTTCAATAATACCTAATCTTATATTTGTGCTAGATGTAAATGTATTTAAACTTCCTGTAGATGTTTCAATAATGCCTAATCTTGTATTGGTACTAGAGGTATATGTATTTAAACTTCCTGTATATGTTTCAATGGTGTTTAACCTATTATTTGTACTGGTTGTAAATGTATTTAATGATGATGTCGCGGTTTCTAACAAATCCAATCTACCATTTTGTAGACTATTTGTTGTGTCATTAGATGATGTGTAACTATTGAATACAACTTCATCTAATTTACCAGTACCAATAGCTTGCCCGTTCAATGTAATTGAACCAGTAATATTAACCGATCCGGTAACAGAAAGAGACCCACTTATTGTTTCAGTACCGATAAACGTATTTGAACCTGTTGTTGCAATTATAGATGGGTCGATGTAAACAACTTGTCTATCCGCTTCAACATTTAAAAGATCCGAATATACCCCAATACCATTACCCATCATATGATGTGAGGTACAGAAATAATAAAGTGTAGATGGTGTACTATCAGTTACTTCAATTTGAATGTAATCTGGTGTTGAACCTGTGGTTACACCTGTTGTATAAACCGTTCCACCATTATGTGTTCCATCATTTGTTGTAGAGAATCTAAATGGATGCGCCCCTATGTTTGGAAATAAGAATTTATATGTAAATCCTTTTATAAGACTTAAAACTGGGTTTCTTACCCCATCAATAAAGTATTTTCCCCCAGAATCTGTTACGTTAATCAATATAACCTTATCAGAACCAAGGTTAATATTTGATATTTTCAATGATCCGGTTAGTTCTGTGTTACTATTAATTCTAAGACCATCAGCCTGAGAAATGGACGCGGTAGCTGAGCCATCAGCAATCCTGGTTAAATTTAAACCAGTAACACCACTGGCAGGAATATTATTTAAACCAGCACCATTTCCACTAAAAGAGCCTGTAAATGCCCCTGTAGTATAAGATGAGGTAAATTGGTGAAAACTTGATGTTAGGGTGTATGCTGCTGCATGTGAGGTTGAAACAGCGTTTTCAGCAGTACCAGAAATTGTGGCAAATAAGGTACCTAAGACTCTTAAATCGCCCGAAATTTCGCTTGAGCCTGAAACCGACAGGGAACCCGATACTTGTGGATCAAAAATATTCATCTAAATATTGTGTTATTTTATTTAGATAAATACTTTGGTTAACGAATATGGCTTTATAAATTTTGGGTTATCTGGTTTAAATTATTCCTGTGAATGGAGATTCCCCTTTGTTTAGTCTTACTCTAAATGAATCGGATAAAATATATCTTTCATATAAGGTATCGTTTAGGTCTACACCAATATAATGTAAAATATCTTTAAGTGCTGTTTTATCTCTATTTACATATATATCCTCAAAATATACCACTGGGTAACCTCTGTCAGATATCTCATGTAATTTCTTAGATTCTTCGACAAATATATTTTTTCTATACTCAACATGCCCCTCTTCAATACCATCAAAATCATAGTATTGTCTTTTATGCCAATCATTTGGTTTACCCTTAATGGCGTGATATGTAAAACTCTCACTTTGTAAAGTTTTATCTTTTCTGTCTAAAATTATGATTTTTTCAAAATACTTAAAAAACCAATCCCAATATGATTCGTCGTCGCCTATAAAATCATTTGGTCTATGGATTTCACTAATAAATGTTTTTATGAAAACATTATTTTTATCTTCATAAAATTTAGTCTCATAACCATTTCTATTTAGTTTTTTATGTAAAAATTGGTTAAATGGTTCGCAGTGGCAAACATACTCAATTGATTTTAGGTGATCTCGTACTAAATGAAAAAGAGTTGTTGAGCCAGTTCGTTCACTTGTTAATATCGCTATTCTCATATAATAGATTTATTTTGACTCATTCTAAATTTATGTATAAACATCGCAATTGCCCATCTTTCTCCCTTTGTTATAGGGGTAACTTGATGTGGTATTTGTGATTGAAAAATACAAACGTTTCCAATTTTTTTATCTATACTAATTGGATTATCATTTTCGTCAAATATGATATAATCACCCCCCTCAAAATCCTCGTTTAATATAATTCCCACATTCCATTCTTTTATTGGGGAACCTGTATCTATATGTTTACCGAACTCATCACCGATAGTATAATGATGTAAATTTAATTTAGTTGGTCTGTGAAAAATATGTAGATTCATTTCTTTCTCAAAATAATCACACATTCTTTTTATTATCCAATCAATATCGGTCGAATATTCTAAGCTGTAAAATTTATATCTAAAATCATCAAACTCATCCCATCTACCATTATCACCTAATAATGGGTATTGGTTTTTTAACTCAATAATGTAATCACATTCTTTTTTTGTAAATAAAATTGATTGTTTTAACATTATTTAATGTTTATATAATCGATTTAGATCGTTTAACGGCCCCATCAATATATCTATCAACAAATTCCACCAATTCTGGTGTTCTTGTTACTGCACAATAATCTAAATTCGTCTTATTTTTATATATTAACTTAAAATCAACATTAAATTTATTTGACATATAATCTTCAAGTTCTTTTAAATTATTAAAATCAAACTGTTTAACAATAACTTTATCATTTGTAATCCATTGATACTGTGAAACAAAACTAAAGATATGTACGGTATATCTTTCCATAAATCCCCTATCTATAGGGTATTCTTTTGAGATACCTAATTTATCAACTAATTTAATTAGTAATGATTTTCTAGATTCAAGTGAGTTATATGCATTGCAAAATTCTAAATGATTTTCTTTTATAAAATTGATTATAAACTCATTCCCTACGTTTTTAATTTTTTCGCCTAGAGTACTATTAATTGAGTTTACCATAGCCTCTACGAAATATTTCCAAGCAGATATGAATCTGTCTGTAGAATCTCTAATTATGGCTATATATTCAAAATTAGTTCCAAATCTTTCTAATAAATCATTTATAGTTGAGTGGAGGTGTTTTTCCGTATTTTTATAATCCGACTTTAACTGATTCTCCCAAATCTTACTTGGATATTTTAAATCAAATCCATATTCAACGCATGTATGTTCCATAGACCAAGACGCGTTTTTAGGTATTGGTATAAATACCACTTTATCATCAATAACCATTTTATTTTTTTTACTGAGTTACGTCTGCGTATATGAGTGTTGCAACTTCTTGCATTATAGTTGCAACATTAGTGTTGGTTGTTGCGCTTGTTAATACAACTTCGCTAGATATTATTTTTGGTTTCATATTATTTTTAATTTATATTTTATTATTTCTGCGGTCCCGGTGCATCACAAAACCAACATCCGCTACAACACCAAACTGCACATGTCCATGGAGCACACCAACCAAAACATTGACCATTGTGTTGTATAAATGTTAACCCGAGCGATTCATCAGCAACTGGTAAAAATATATCATTTAATTCAACGTTTATGTCATATAATCTTCTAGTTACATAAACAATCCCCAGATTGATTATTTTAGATTTAATTAATGTATTATTTACATAATCAAAAAATATAATTGAGTCATTTATTCTAAATTTATTAGTATAAGCAAATGTGGTTTCTAAGGTATCATATTCTTCAATCATCATTGAACTTCCCGGTAAATCTTCATAAACTATACCATTTTCCAAAGTTACTTTAATCATTAATGATTCTCTTGTTTGACCACCTAAATCAATAACAGTTGATGACCCTGTCGAAAATGTGGTTAAATCAGATGAGAATACCCCTGAATTAATGTCAGGGATATACTGAACTTCTCCTGTTTCTGAAGTTTCATTTTCGGGAACCCATGTTAAATTAATGGTTTTAATAAGATCGTTTACTAAAATTTCGTTAGGGTGTTTCAAAGTTCCGTCAGCATACAAAATTGGGGTGTCATCATCTAAAAAGTAACTTGGCCCAAAATTTCTAAATGTCGGGGATTTACTCATCCATAATGGTCTAGCGTCCTGATTCATTTTACCGTTAGAATCGTATGTGGTATCCCAACTATTGAATTTAACAGGACTTGTCATTATGTATGAACCTAAATGTAAACAATCAAGATTACCTCCATATATAATATCTAAACTTCTGATTACCCCCATTTTATCATTTACGATGTTTTCTGAATTTGTATGAAATTCTTCCATAAATTCATGATCCATTAATGAGCTTTTTAAGGTTTCGAGGTTAGCTAAAGAATCTATCTTGTAAAATTTAGGGTAGTCAATATAATTTGTGTTTGGAAATCTAGTTTTTACAATGTAATTTGGGGTTGTCCCTGGTGTTATATGTAATTCATTTAACTGGTCAATGTTTAATGACGGTTCTGATTCTGAATTATAGTATACATTTGGGGTATATGGTTTTTCTGATATTAACCTGTGAAAATTTACCTTATCTTTAGCATATTCTTCATCCACAACAGCTGTAGTATCATAAGATGTTCTAATAATTAAAATACCATTTCCGTCTTCAATATGTGGCACCGTTATTGAATTTTTAGCAACTTCATAATGTGTGAATGTACCATTAATTTCAGACATTATTTCTGACATTTTATCTTTTAAACTAACATTTATAGATGTAGTATCAAATACGTTTTCTTTCTCATTATTGATAAAATTACCGTCTGTTGATATAAAATGTAAATTAACAATTGAGTTGTCTAATAAAAATTGCTTAAAGGTTCCCCAATCCAAGTCAGGTACAATTTTATTGTGAACGTCAACATTCGTATTTGTCTCAACTATTCGTAAGTCACCATTATCATCTTTTAAGAAGTCAGTGCCTAATATAAGTGCTTTCATTTGTTTTTCTTTTACTATAAATATTAATGTTTATTAAATTAAACTCTTTGATTTTTTCACATATTCAAAGCCAACATTACCCGCAATAACAACTCTATCTTTTGTTGAATTTGGTGATTTGTCAGGTGAATGTGGTAAAAACCCTTCCATTATTAGTAGATCCCCCTCCTCAGGAAGATAATAATACCTATTTCCGTCATTTCCCCCAATTATTAATGTACCTTCTGTATCTAGTAAATTATTTGGCATTTGAACATAATATACAAAAGTGTATGTTGGGTGAAAAGAATTAACGAGTTTTTGTAAATCAATGTGGTTGTGTAAAGTAACCTCGCCCCCTCTTTTAAAATCGTCTTGCTTTGGTTTTCCCTTTTTAACAATATTAATCCAGGAATTGACGTTAGTTTTATTAAAAGGTGAAATGTCCACACTCCTTAATTCGTAACAACTTTGTACCCCAAATTTAATTATTTCTTCAATAGAATTGGTTGGTTTCATTTCGTTTTGAAAATCAAAGCTCGACCAATCTCCCATGTAAGCGTAGTTATCTTTTGGTGAGTATGAGCTTGATTTTAAAAATACATTAACATCATCAATGACATTTATTGATTGTATTTTTGTTTTATATATGACAACATTTTTTTCAAAAACTATTTCTTCCATTAAACTAAATTATGGTTTTTTTTTTGATTTTTAAATGGTTCACGTAACTATCCTCAATAATTTTCCACTTACCTAATGGACATGAGCCATATTCATTTGTAAATATTTTTTCATTTATTGGGCACCCACAAGGGCCGCAATAATGCAACCATTCTTTGTTATGTATCCCTTCTTTTCTAAATTCACATTTTAAACAAAAATCGAGTCTTTCTTTTGCTAATTTTAATCCGGTCTCATCGGGATTAAAAGTTATTATACCTAAATTAATAATTTCTATAGGATCGAATTTCATCAAATTAACGTTTTTTTATTCCCATCCAATAAATTAATATTCCCTGCTACCGATATTCTTTCAACCCCATCACTAAAAAATGGTGAAACATAGTGAGTTAAGTATGATGGAAAAATAAACATTTCTCCGTTTGATGGTAAATGTGATATTTGTGTTATTGGTGAGATAAAAGAATTAACAATATTAATAAATTGATTATTATTTAGTTCATTTTTTTTTATATTTTGACCATACATAAAAGATATACTACCATTTTTAAACCCCCTCTCAATGCTTGGCTCCGATTTAATTTTTTCAGGTATGTCTACATATATAACAAATGAAATGTCCGAGGAATGAAAATGTGGTGAGTTAAAATCTTTAGTTTTTTGAAAATTGATCCATAAATCTTCAAGATGATATTTGAAATTGTAATTTGGTTGTTTTCTGTGTTTCCCAATTTCATTAATATAATTCTCAATAAATACAAAAATTCTATCCTTAAAATAGGAAACATTTTCTGAACTATACTTAAATGAGGAATTAAAAGATATTGATTTTATTTTTTCATTAATTAGTTGTTCATTTTTACCAACCAATAATAGTTCTTCACATAATTGCATATCGACATTAACGCTCATCAATTCTGGACCAAAATTATACTTTTTAAATTCCATTATATTAATGTTTTTTTATGATTTTCAATCTTCTTTAATTTTAACCAACTAACTAACGAATATCTAGTACCCGATTCTATTGGCATTACTCTATGAAAGACGTTCGACGGGAAAATATATAAATTACCGGCACCAAATTCCATTTTAGTTTGTTTATTATTTATTATCAATTCAAAATCACCCCCAGTGTAATTTTCATTTAATTGGATTACAATAGTATAGAATCTATCCTTAAATATTGTGTCATTAGAGTCTATGTGCCAATCAAAATAATCTCCCACATTATATTTTGTAAATTGAAATGTTTCAATAGAGGGCTCAAAACCTTTTATTTTAACTTCTTCCATTACTTTTGAAAGCGTTATATTATTAATATGTCCTAGGTCATCAATAAATGCAACCTTTGATTTTCGAGTTTCTTTTTTATTTAATTTAATAAGCTCAATTTCGGAATATGTTTCAGCGTCTAACAAATCAAGTTCATCTAAACATTTTTTTATTATCGCCCCACATTCTTCTTTAGGTAAAAATTCAGTAATGGTGTATATATTATTGATCATTTTATTTTTTTAACCCGAATTTTATCCATTTATACCAAACCCTTTCATGTAAAAAATATATAATTGGTTTTAATACAAGTTCACCTAAACCAACCATACCAGCCCACTTTAATGGTAGTCCAGCAGATACTGTTAAGATTATTGTAGTTAAAGTACCTACAAATCTGTAACTAATACTTTTAGCTATGTGTCGTTTTACCTGTGGCATCTATTTCTCCTTTTCTAATTTTAGTTCCGCTTATTTCAGCAATTTCTGTAGGTGGTTCGTGGTATATTACTTCATACCCAACACCCCTACCATAATTAACAGATTCAATATCTGGGATAATAGATATCATGATCTTATCCCAATTATTTTGAAAGAATGGTTCGTTTTGTAACATGGATAACACTTCTTGTGCTGTTTTTGGGTTATTTCCATCAACTTGCACATCTCTAATTGCTACCCAAACGTTTTTCCCTTTGTTTAATTGTTGGTTAATCAACCATTCGTGTCCAGCATGCCAATTTTGCCATCTCCCAATGTACATTGCATATTTTTTCATGGTAATATAATATTAAGTAATTTATTAGTGGTTTCTTCTATTGTTTGATTTGTGGTATCTAGATCCAAATAATTTTCAGTAGGTGGATCATAGTCATTAACTGCAAAATGTTCTCTACCTCTAATTTCGGTGGTGTAAACATAAATTTCTGTAACCTGATTTTCAGATTTAAAGTTTTCTCTTTGATCTTTATAGGGAGAAACTAATGAAACAACAACCGAATACCCCTTGATACTCAAGAACTTAGCAATATCCTGTGCTCTTTCGATGTTTTTACGCCTACCTGCTTCGGAATAATCTTTATTTTTAAAAATATCACGTAGATCATCACCGTCAATATGAACGGTAGTTTCGGCTGGAAGATGTTTTATTAATTCTAACGCTAAGGTTGTTTTCCCTGATCCGGGTTGACCTGTAAACCAATATATCATACATATAATATAATGGTTTTTTTTGAAAAAACAAAATTAAATCATACCTCTATTATAGAATCTAAAACCAGTTACCTTTTCATATAATTTTTCACCCGGAGATAGGTTTGGTAACCCCAAATTCAAATCTTGGTTTTTAATTCTAAAATGTTCATTGATTTTATATAACCAATCAACACCAAAATTATGTGCTATTTGACCAATAACAAGACATTGAATTATCGGTGACCATTTGTGATGGCTTAAATGCCATATACCACCAAAATCATGATTAAAAAAGTTCTTTAAATCGTATAAACTTTCTATTGTATGCTCATTTCTTCTTAGATCAACACCACCACAACAATCACAAGTGAAATTTTTATCTAAATGGTTTTTAAAAGTTAATGGAAATGTAAAATCGTTTTCAAGATAGGTGCCACTTTTACGTTCTTGTAATATCTGGAAAAACCACTTGTCACATAAAAACGCTTCGTTATTTTTAATGCTATTATAATAATCATCACTCGTCTCCATCAGATTTAGATGTATCATAAGTTGTTCCACATAGCAAGCCCCATAACCTTTATCATAGGAATCTATTTTTTCTTTGTTCTTATAATAATGATCTAATGATCTTTCGGTAGCTTCAGCGAATAATTCATAATCATTAACACATAATAAATTCATATTAGGTATTTCCCCCACAAAGAAATTTTTAATTTTATTTTCACTGTGTTGATCTTTAAAATCATTAAACGGAAACCCATATGCATTCATTGAGCTAATTAAATAATCATTGAATCCTTTGGGGGTTGTATTGGGACCCAGATCTGGAAAGTCCTTATGTGCATAAATGACTGGTAGATCAGATTTGAAATCTATTTTTTTAGTTAACATTGTATCAATATCAATATGTAAAAATCTTTCAGACATCGCTTTAAAGACTTTCATTTTAACAACACTAAACGTATTTACATCTGTTTTTGATAAAACGTCAACATCAATATTGTCATATGGTATTCCTATTTCTTGAATTTGTTTGGCTATAGTTTCATTGGTATATAATGAAATCTTCCCGTAGTTCTTATTTGTAAAAAGAGTACTTAAGACCTGTGAATATATCATTTCTTTCCATATGATTTGGGTATATGGTATATCTAAATTAAAATTGCTTGGTATGTAGCTATGGACAATCTTCATTAAATTATTTTTTTATTAAATTTATCAATTTCTTTTTTATATTCATCAACCTTATATTTTCTATATTCTTCGTTAAGTTTTAATGCGTGTTTATTAAACCATACATGTTCATAATTTAAATTTTCAACATGATCTATTCTGTTGGGGTCTTTCAACCAAAATAAAGCTTTACCTGGTGCTGGTACATCACCTAGAGTGTGTGATTCAGAATATGACATATATATATTATTCTCAATACTCTCCACTTTAGCGTTTAACTTTCTAATAGCATAACCTAGTATTCCTTGATCTGCGATTAACCATAACCATTCTGGAATATATTCATATTCTCTTGTGATTATATCTAAATGTCTTCTTAAATAATCGTCTCTTAATGCCTCACTATTCATAAAAATAAATGAAGTATTTGGTATAAACATGTTTTGATTAAAATCTTCAATTCCACCAATTCTATTGATTTGGTTTTCAAAAACAAAAAACTCACCTCTTTGAATTTCCCATTGTGTGTGAACCAAATCGTAATTCCACACCCAACTAGGTATTTCACTTCTAACAATGAAATCTAAATCTAGAAATAGATATGG
>JACCDP011101792.1_pt1 | contig 70087 bp, 48 predicted proteins | sample 7445841 | NCBI WGS metagenome assembly JACCDP01 (sample SAMN15323441, study PRJNA562643) | freshwater metagenome | isolation source: river surface water | place: USA:Blue River Watershed | collected 2017-08-17 | reverse complement strand
GGCTCCGCTACCGTACCGGTCGGCTCCACGCGCTTCCTGACCGCCACCGTCTCCGGCCTCGCGGCCATCGCGCAGGTGGAGTTCTTCCTCGATGGCGTCTCGATCGGTGTCGATACCAGCGCGCCGTTCAACCTGTTGTTCAACGCGCCGGCCGCCCCGGGCGCGCGTGTGCTCACCGCCCGTGCCACCGACGGTACCGGCGGCGTCGCCACTTCACCGAATGTTGCCCTCGTCATCGCCGGCGCGGTCGGCACCCCGCCGAGCGTCGGCGTGCTCGCTCCCGTCAGCGGCGCCTTCGTTCCGGTCAACGCCGCGACCTTGGTCAGCGGCGTCGTGGCCGACGCCGACTCCACTGTCAGCACCGTGCAGGTTTTCGCCAACGGGGTCTCGGTCGGCAACGCCACCGTGACCGGCGGAGCTTGGAGCATCAATTGGACGCCCTCCACCATCGGCGCCGCCGCACTCACGGCAGTCGCGACCGACACCACCGGTAACGCCATCGCTTCGCCCGCGGTCGGAGTCTCGGTCGTCGATTCCCAGTCGCCCACCGTAAGCCTCAGCCTGTCGCCGCGCACCGGTGCCGCCGCCGCCAGTACGACGTTGCCCAGCGGGGCCGTACGCAACTTCGTGGCCGACGTCACCGCGTCTTCCGGCCGCGCCGTCGTCCGCGTGGAGTTCTTCGTCAACGGCACGAAGCTGGGCGAGGACACGACCGCTCCCTATACCTTCCGCTACACCGCGCCTGAGCTCACCGCGGGTGAACTTTCGCGTCCGTTGGTCGTCTCGGCCCGCGCCACGGACAATGCCGGTGCCGCCCGCGACACCCAGGTTTCCCTGCTGGTGATCTCCCCGGTGGGCGCACCGCCGGTCGTCAGCCTCCTCACTCCGGCCCGCACCGTGAGCACCGTGCCGGGCACTGCGATCACCCTCGCGGCCTCGGCGAACTCACTCGTGGGCACGATCTCGTCCGTGCAGTTTTACGTCAACGGCAACCCCATTCTGGTCAACGGTGGCAACGGTCTCACCGCGGCACCGTACGTCAGCAGTTTCACGCCCACCACACCGGGTGCCTACGTCATCGATGCGATCGCCACCGACGACCGCGGGAACACCGCCATTTCCAACTCGGCGACCATCACCGCGGCTTACACGGTGCCCTCGATCACCATCAACGCGCCCAACCCGAACGCCACGGCGCGGCTTGTGCCGAACGTGCCCGTGACGCTCACCTCCACCGCCACCGTGCAGATCGGTGCGGGTTCCTCCGTGCTCCTCGTCGAGTTCCTGCTCGACGGCCAGCAGATCGCGGCGCGCACCACGCCCACCAACTCCGCCCTCGGGACCTACTCGACCACTTGGATCCCGACGACCGCGTTGATCGGCAACCACGTGCTCACCGCGCGGGTCACCGACACCAACTCGCAATCGGCAACCTCCAACCCGGTTAATGTCGTCATCGCCAACGCCGTCGGCACGCCGCCAACCGTCACGATCGCGACGTCGCCCATCCCCGGGCCCGGCTTGCAGACGCTTTCCCAGGTCAACTTTCTAGCCAACGCCTTCGCCAACGGCCTGAACACCTCCATCAGCAACGTGGAGTTCTTCCTGAATGACCAGAGCATCGGCCTGGCCGCGCGCGAACAGACGACGAACCTGTACCGTCTAGCCTACGATTTCAGCCGCATCGACTTCGCCGCCGCGCCGGTGAACCCCAACAACCCGTCGCAGTACATTCTGCCGCTCTACGCGATCGCGCGCGACAGCAACAACAACCAGACCGTCTCGGCGACGTCCAATCTCGTGATCAACCCCGCGACCAGCGCGGCGCCGGTGATCTCCCTCACCGCGATCACCAACACGACGGTCACTCAGGGCAGCCAGATTTTCTTCGCCCCGTTCTTCAGCGACAGCGACGGCACCGTCACCCAGATCTCGCTCTTCGCCAACGGCGTGGCGGTGCAGAACCTCGGTTCCCCGATCTCCGGCCAGAGCGTCTTCACCTACAACGCCAGCACCCCGGGGCGCTTCAACGTCTACGCGGTCGCGACCGACGACACCGGCAACACCGCCGTCGCCTCGCCCGCCATCCTCGTGCAGGTCAACGCCGTCAACGCGCCCGAGACGGCGCTCGCGCAGCCGGCCAACAACGCCACCGTGACCACCGTGAACGCCCCGGTTTTCCTTGAGGGCACCGCACGGGCCACCGGCACCACGCTGGTACCGACGCTGGTCTTTATCGCCACCGGTAACAACGGGACGCGTACCCAGATCGGCGGCGTGCGCGTCGGCACCACCAACACCTACCGCGCCATCTGGACGCCGACCACTGCCGACTCCTACACCCTTGTCACCCAGGCCACCGTCGCCGGGGTGCAGAGCACGAGCTCCGTTTCCCGCCAAGTGGTCGTGAACGAACTGGTCGGCATCGCCCCAACGATCAGCATTAGCGTGCCCGGTACTGTCACCACCGCTTCCGCCGTGAACCTCACCGCGACCGCGGCAGATTCCGATGGTTCGGTCGTGGGCGTGGAGTTCTTCGTCAATCGCAACAGTGCGGGCCAGGCGGTGCGCGACCAGGCGGCCAACACTTGGCGGGTGCAGACGAGCTTCGCCGGCATCAATCCGGGTTCGGTCGAGGTCGTGGCGCGCGCCACCGACAACTCCGGCAACGTCGTCGCCTCGAGCACCTCCTTCATCAACCTCACGGCCGCCTCCAGCATCCCGCCGACCATCACGATCGATCCGTCGACGACCAACGCCGCCTTCAGCCGGCAGGTGCAACTACGGGCCAATGCCCGCGATTCCGATGGCACCGTCAATTCGGTGCAGTACTTCGCCAACGGGAGCAGTCTCGGATCCTCCTCCAACGCCAGTACCAGTTTCCAGATCAACTGGACGCCTACCACCTCGGGCAACTTCAGCATCTACGGCGTCGCCACCGATAACACCGGCAATGTGGTCATTTCCGCGCCGGTGGCGGTCGTGGTCCGCCGCAACAATCCCATCCAGGAGAGTGCCGCTTTCATTCTGCAGACGTACCAGGACATCGCCAACACGACGTCCATCAACCCGCTGGTGTTCGACGACCTCGACGCGCGTATCTCCGCCGGAGCGTTGGAGCGCGCCGATCTGGTCGTGACGCTGATGAAGGAATCGGGCTTCACGGCGCCGGTGAACCTCCTCGCGACCTATTATGTGCTGATGGGGCAGTGGCCCACCGCGGCGAACTACGCTTCCTATCTCGCCACGGCGCGCGGTAGCCTTTCCGGCGCTGTCGGCTCGATTCTCTTCTCCAACGAGTACTTCGCCAAATACGGCGTCGTGCCGACCACCCAGTTGCTCGATAACCCGCTCAGCTCGATCCCGGCCGAGGTCTTCTTGAATCGCCTGTACGCCAATGCCGGTCTCGGCACGCCCTCCGCCCTGAATCGCGTGCAGTTCCGCAGCAACAACGTGCTCGCGACCACCTTGGGGCGCGGTTACATCAACCAGGGACTCAACGGCGCGATCGCCGAGTTCATCACCAACACCAACTCGGCCAACACCGCTTTGCTCCGGAAGGCCCGCGCCGCCGCGCTCTTCTACCAGCTCGACAAGCCGGGCGTCACCCTGACCCCGGATGAGATCGCCACCTTCGTCGCGGCCTTGGAGGCCTTGCCTGACGACAAGGCGATGGCGGCCGCCGCGCTGAAGGATACCCTCTATTCCTACCGCTACGTCACCATCAACCGTCAGCCCCAATCGCTCACCGTGGCTCCGCGCTCGGGTGCGATCTTCTCGGTGGAGGCCGCCGGCGCCCCGCCGCTCGCGTACCAGTGGCTCCTGAACGGCGCGCCCATCCCCGGAGCCACCCGCTCGATCCTCAGTCTCACGAACGCCTCCGCCGCCAACGCCGGCAGCTACACGGTGGCCATCACGAGCAGCGCCGCTACCGCCACGAGCGACGCCGCGACTCTCACTCTCTCCAACGCTACCACGCGGTTGGCGAACATCTCGACGCGCGGGGTTACTTCCGGCGGGGCCAACGTGCTGATCGGCGGTTTTGTGGTCACCGGCACCGCCGCCCAGACGCGTCAGATGCTGATCCGGGTCGTGGGCCCGACGCTGTCGACCGCGCCTTTCAACATCACCACCGCCTTGGCCAATCCCGGACTCGAGGTTTATGCGGGTAACAACCGCAATCCGGTGCTGGCCAACGACGATTGGGGCACGCAGGCCGCCGGCGCCGCCCAGGTCAACGCGATCCAGCAAGCGGCCCAGCGGGCCGGCGCGTTCGCCTTGCCCGCCAATTCACGTGACGCCGTGGTGTTGGCGACCCTGCCGCCCGGGCCGTACACGGTCCAGGCTACCGTGCCCGCCGCCACGCCGAACGCGAATGGCGTCGTGCTGATCGAGGTCTACGACGTCACGCAGGGCGGTGCAGCCGGACCGAAGGCCGCCAACGTTTCCACGCGCGGGCAGGTGGGCACCGGAGCCGATCAGCTCATCGCGGGTTTCGTGGTCACGGGGTCGGTTTCACGCCGCATGCTGATCCGCGGTGCCGGCCCGACCCTCGCGGCCCTCGGGGTGCCGGGGGTGCTCGCTGACCCGCAGCTGCGGCTCGTGGCACAGGCCTCGGGTCAGGTCATCCGTTCCAACGACAATTGGGCCTCCGGCGAGGACGCGACGATCATCAGCTCCGCCTCCTCCGCCGCGGGCGCCTTCCCGTTCGGTGGCAACAGCCGCGACTCCGCGATGATCGTGATGCTGCCGCCGGGTGCGTACACCGTCCAACTCTCGGGTGTGAACAACGCCACGGGCGTCGGCATCGTCGAGGTCTACGACGTCGATCCCTGACGTCCCGGGGATTTTTCCCGGGCGGGCGTTGCAGTTTCCGGCGCGGGGTTTAGCCTCCGCGCCTCCATGCAACATTCGGAACTCTTCACGCCCGTCTCCCTGGGCTCGATCGCGCTCGCCAACCGCATTGTGATGGCGCCGCTCACCCGGTGCCGCGCCGAGCCCGGCCATCTGCCCGGTTCGTTGATGGCCGAGTATTACGCCCAGCGCGCCACCGCCGGCCTGATCGTTTGCGAGGCAACCATGGTGATCGAGGGCAACTCGGCCTTCGGCGGTGCCGAGCCCGGCGTCTACAACGCGGCGCAGGTCGCCGGGTGGCGCAGCGTCACTGATGCCGTTCACGCGAACGGCGGTCGCATCGTTCTGCAGCTCTGGCACGGCGGGCGCGCCTGCCATTCACTCCTCAACGGGGGGACGCAGCCCGTGGCGCCCAGCCCGGTCGCGATCGGCAATGACGAGATCCACACCCCCGAAGGCAAGAAGCCCTACGAGACGCCACGCGAACTCCAGGATGACGAATTGCCTGGCATCGTCGCCGGATTCCGCCGCGCCGCGGAAAATGCCTTGGCCGCGGGATTCGACGGCGTCGAGGTGCATGGGGCCAACGGGTACCTGCTCGATCAGTTCCTGCGCGATGGCAGTAATCGCCGCACCGGTCCCTATGGAGGCCCGGTGAAAAATCGGGCCCGACTTTTGCTCGAGGTCGTGGATGCCGTCGTGGCGGTTTGGAGCCCGGGTCGGGTCGGCGTGCGCATTTCGCCCCTCAACAGTTTCAACGACATGCGCGACAGCGATCCCGTCGGTCTCACGCGGTACGTTGCTGGGGAATTGGATCGTCGGGGCATCGCGTTCCTCGACCTGATGCGCGGCGACTTTTTCGGCGTGCAAAAGGGTGACATCGTATCGGCGGCGCGCGGGGCTTTCCGCGGAGCGTTGCTGGGCGGGATGGGCTTCTCTCCGGCCGAGGCCGCCAGCGCGGTTCACTCGGGCACCTTTTCCGCCATCGTGTTCGGACATCACTTTATCAGCAATCCCGACCTCGTCGCCCGCGTTAAGGCTGGCGTCCCTCTGGTCGAACCGGATCAGGCCACGTTCTACAGCCCGGGCCCCACCGGCTACACCGACTACCCCACACTGCCCACCTAACGGCCCTCCCCAAAGGGGTCAGGGCGTTGAATGTTTGACCCCGATTTCAACCTTGAGGTTCGGGTAATCGCCTGAGGGGAAACGATATCCGGTAAAGATAGGAGTCTTTATCGCCCAAAACACTAAACGCCCTGACCCCATCTCTGCGCGCAAAAGGGGTCAGGGCGTTGAATGTTTACGGGGTGATTTGGGGCTAATGGATATCGTAAGTTTCTGAGAGAAAGGATGGTGCGGATAAAATGGAGGATTTTTCCGGCTTAAACGTTTAACGCCCTGACCCCTTTGGGGGGATTTAGGTGCGCCAAGTGAGGCGGTGTTTTTTGCCGTGCTCGGTGTGGGTGGAATCAAGCGCGCGTAATTCGAGGTCCAGATGGGTATCGGCCAAGCGGGCCGCGACCCAACCCGCCGGTTGCTTCTGGTCGAATGGGTAGGCCGTGGCCGGAAGGTTCACGAGATGGATGCCGCTGGCGTCGCGCTCGATGCTCCAGCGATGCGAGTGGCCGAAGAAGTGAGCTTTTACGTGGCGGCGTGGGCGAAGGATCGCCATCAGGGCTTCAGTCTCGGTTAGGCCGTTTTTGTTGCCAGAGCTGTTCGGATTATGGTGCACCATCACGAGCGCGGATTTACCGGCATGAGCGTCGAGCGCTCCCTCCAGCCAGCGTAATTGAGCGGGGCCGAGCACCCCGGGCGTGACGTTGGTGCGGTCCAGCGAATCGAGGACAAACCAGTTCGCGCGCCCGCCGGGGATCATCGCCGCCTGCCGATCAGCCAAGTCGCCCGCGGTGCGCCGGGACTCCGGAACGCCGGCCCAAAAACGCTCACGGTGGTCGTGGTTGCCGAGCGCCAGCCAGAGCGGCACGCCGGCCTCGCGCAACGGCGAGAGGAGGCGCGCGAGCGTCGCGTAGTCCCCGGACTCGCCTGTGTTCAGCGAAAGGTCGCCGTCGACCAGGGCGCCGGCGGGACGCGAGCCCTCGGCGAGAATCTCCGTCACGACGCGCCCGAGTCTATCCGCCATGTTGATGCCACGGGCGACCTGCGCCGGGTCAGCGGCGATGTGCGTGTCCGACAACAGCGCCCAGAAATCGGGATCCACCCGGGGGCGGGCGGCGGCCCGCAACGGGCCGCCCGCGAAGCAGGCGGTGGCGCCGGCGATCGCTTGGTGGAGGAAGCGACGGCGAGGGAGAGCGGGGAGATGGAGGGGCATGAGCGGAGCGTAAAACTTTGACCAGCGCGCTTTGCTTCCGGCCGGCGCGCTTGACGACCAAGGGTTGCCGGGCGGAGGGTGACATCAACCCCATCGTTCATGACCATCCCCGATTTCGTCGCGCCAGGTGTCACCCGTCGTCGTTTTCTGCGTTCCACCGCCACCGGAGCCGCCGCGGCGGCATTCCCGGCGGTGCTGCGCGCGGCGCGGCCCAACGGCAACGTGCAGATCGCCGTCGTCGGCGTGAGCGCACGCGGCTACGGGGATCTGCACAGCACCGCCTCGCATCCAAAAGTCCGTTACGTCGGTTTCTGCGACGTCGACGCGAAGGCCTTCGCGAAGGCCGATGCCGATCATCCGGGAACGCCCCATTTTTCCGACTATCGCGTGATGCTCGAGCAACTGGGCGACTCGGTGGACGCGGTGATCGTGGCCACTCCCGACCATATGCACGCGCCGGTCGCGGTGGCCGCGATGCAGCGAGGGAAACACGTCTTCTGCCAGAAGCCGCTGGCGCACACCGTGTGGGAGTGCCGGCAGATGCGGCGGTGGGCGGAGAAGAAGGGGCTGATCACGCAGATGGGAAACCAGATCCACTCGGCGGTGGAGTATCGACTGGCCACGCGACTGCTGCGGGAAGGGGTCATCGGCAAGGTGAAGGAGGTGCACTCCTGGGTCGCGGTGGGTGGGAACGAGCGTACCTGCCTGCTGGAGCCGCCGGCCGGTGCGGAACCGGTGCCGGCCGGGCTCGACTGGGATCTCTGGCTTGGCGCCGCGCCGGAGCGGCCGTATGCTACCGGCGTTTATCATCCTTTCGCCTGGCGTGACTGGCAGGATTTCGGAGGCGGTGCCCTTGGCGACTTCGGTTGCCACATCCTCGATCCGGTCTTCACCGGCCTTGGTCTCACGGCGCCCTTGTCGATCATGGCCGAGAACAGCGGCGTGAATCGCCATATCTGGCCCACGACCGAGACCGTGCGCTACGTCTTCCCCGGCACGGAGTTCACCGCCGGCGATAAGCTCAAGGTCACCTGGACCGACGGTGGGCTGCGTCCCGAGCGCAAACTCGCCGGCATGTCCGGCGATCTCGACCTGCCGAAAAGCGGGTCGCTGTTCCTTGGCGAGAAGGGCAACATGGTGCTGCCCCACGTCGGCGGGCCGCGGCTCTATCCCGCCGAGAACTTCACCGGCTTCACGTATCCGAAGGACATCAAGGGCGTGAACCACTGGCACACGTGGGTGGATGGCATCATCTCCGGGCGGCGCACCTCGGCCGGTTTCCACTACGCCGGGCTGCTGGCCGAGGCGGTGCAACTGGGCAACGTCGCCACCCGCGTGGCGCGTCGGAACCTGATCACGCGCGGGACAAAGAAGAGCGATGCGGGTTCGGAGCTGCGGTGGGATACGGAAAACTTCCGCATCACCAACCATGCCGAGGCCCAGGCGCTGCTGACCAAGACCTACCGTCGCGGTTTCGAGGTCGCGGCCGCCTGATCAGTCCACCCGGTGTTCGCCGCGTGGGATCCTCTCATCCCCCGCGGGTCGAAACGGGCGGGCGTAATGGCATGGTCGATCGGGATCGGCCGCTCAGCGCAGTTCAGGAGCGACGTTGCCGTAGGTCCAGGCGGCGGTGAAAGGTGGCGCGGGGGGCGGCTGGGTGAGTGGGCCGGGAGTCATCTGGTTGGCCAGGGCGATTCCGGTGTCGGCGAACTGCCGCCCGGCGGTGGCCTCAAGGTTGGAGTATGACGTGAGCCGCGTCTCGTAGCCGCCGCCGCCCGGGCCGAGCGCTTCCTCAGTGGGCACGTAACCGACGCAGCCGTTGGCGAGCTCGACGGGGAAGGTGAACGGGAAACGCGAGCCCGCCTTGATGTCCAAGCCGAACTGCACGAAGTATTCTGCCGGGTTCGAGACGAACACCGCGGGGCCGACCTGAATCGCCTGCACCTCGACCTCCACCTCGGGTCGCACGCGCAGCAGGTGGTCGAGCACAACGGTTTCCTTGGCAAAAATCCACTCGGTGGCGCCCGCCTTGGCCGGGCCTTGCGCGACGAGCTCCAGCGCCCGGCGCACTTTTTCCGCCGCCGGTGCGCGCCGGCGCACGTTCCAGACCCGCAGGCGCGTGTCGAGCGGGATGTCCCGCGACGCCCCCTGCCGTGTAAGCAGCAGCGTCTTGTAGGCCTCGGCACCCACGCGGCCCCCGACCAACTCGCACCATTCGCGGGGCGGCGGACGCTGGAAGCGGGATAGGTTGTCGACTTGCGTCACGTCCCCCGAAGCGCCTTGGAGAAAGACCACGGGCAGCGCGGCGTGGCCCGTGGCGCCGCGCAGGGTGCGCTCCATCGCCCAGATCCAGTTCGCGGAGATGCCGCCCGGGTTGGTGGTGGCGTGGCAGGAAAAGTTTACAATCACCCCGAGCAGGTTGTCGCGGAGGTCCCAAACTCCGACGGTCCCGACCTGAGGATCGATCGGACCCGCGTAGCCGACGATCTCCGGGTTGCCGGGACCCGGGTGTGAGAAGGTGAGGCCTCCCTGCATCCGCACGCGGCGGTTGAAGGAGACCTTGTCCTCGTGGCCGACGCCGACGGCTAGGCGGGCGTCGACCCGCGCGGCATCCGCGAGGACGACGGCCTCCACGATCTGGCGGCGGAGGAGCTGCGTGTACCCCGGGTCGGAAACGACCGATTTTTCGAGAGCGAGCTCGCGCACCAGCGGCGACGCGGAATCGAAGTCGCCCGGTTCGCCCATGCCGATCGGGCCGGACGAGTGCGAGTGCGACGCGCCGATGAGCACCGCGGAGCCCGGTATGCCGCAGCGCCGGGTGATCTCGGCGCGGGCTTCCTGGACGAGGGCGCGGGTGACGAGCAGCAGGTCGATTCCCACGAGGGCGACGCGGGAGCGGCCGTCGTCGAAGACCGCCGCGCGCACCTTGCATGGGTCGTGGAACGAACGGTGGAAACTTTTCCCGTAGCCGCCCGGGGCCTCCATTCCGATGCCGGGTGTGATATCGCGCTCGGCGAATCCGGCCCTGAAGCGCGAAGCCGGGGCGGATGCGGCGGAGACGATCGAAGCCGTCGGCAGCAGTAGGAGAGACAGGAGCGGGAGGAGGAGGGCGATGCGCATGGGGGAGGGGGCGTCTCATCGCAGTCCGGTCCGGGCCATCGGTCAAGTGACGCATACCCGCGTGCGACCTACTTCGACATCATGCGCGGGTGAAAGCCTCCCCCGTCCAACTGCTTTGCGTCGAAAATGTGATCTCCCGCCAGCGCAACGGTGGCGGGCGCCAGACCCTCACCTTCGAGATTTCCGTGGCGAACCTCGATCTCACCAAGCGCGTCGAGGTGCACTGGGAGGGTGAGGACTCCGAGTGGCGCATGCTGCCGGCGGCGTACGTCGGTCCCCTGGGGGGCGGCCGGGAGCTCTGGCGGGCGCGCTCGGTGCACGAAGTGGACGGAGAGGACCGTCCGCTACCGGGCGACGTCCGGTTTATCATCGGCTGCTGGATGGGCGGGTGCGAGCACTGGGATGCGCACGAGGGGCGCGGTTACGAGATCGGCGCCGACACCGGCATCCGCGTGGCGGACGGTCATCAGGTGCTTCCGGTCATGACCTTGCCGTGGCTCGAAGGAGCCCAGGATGTTCTGCCGGTCGCGGTGGCGGTGAGGCAGGCGCTCCACCCGCAGCGGGTCTTTGTGCGCTGGAGCGCGGATCGTTGGCGGACGACCCAGGACTCCCCGTGCTATTTTAAGCGGCGGCATTGGGACCGCGCGCACTGGAGCAATGCCCGCAATCCGAACAAATACGGCTGCGCGATCTGGGTCGGTCAGGTGCACGCCCCGGGGGCCTATCGCATCGAGTATGCGGTGGCTTGCGAGGGCGCACACCACACGCTCTGGGCCAACAACGCGGGCGAAAACTACACCGCGCGCCACGAGAGGCTGAAAGTCCTCACTCTGAACCTGCACTGCAACCAGGAGACCGACCAGGACCGCAAGCTCACCCGTATCGCCCACGCGATCGATGAACTGCGCGCCGACATTGTTTGCCTCCAGGAGGTTTGCGAGCCGATCGCCGAAGGGCGCGGTGATCCGGCGGCGAACACCGCGCACGTCATCGCCTCGCGCCTCGGCCGCAAGTTCGAGGTGCACTTCGAGCATTCGCACATCGGGTTCGGGCGGTTCCTCGAGGGGTGTGCGATCCTGAGCCGGGTCGGCTTCAAGCGGCGGGAGTCGGCCTACGTCTCCCGGAGCGGGGATCTCAATGACATCCATGCGCGGAAGGTCGTGATGGGGACGATCGAGTTTCCCTATTTTGGCGCGGTCGACATCTTCTCGGCCCACCTTAGCTGGTGGAACGGCGGCTTCCGCGAGCAGTTCGAGCGGCTGCGCCGCTGGGCCGAGGAATTGCGGGGACCCGCGACGGCCGGCACCCTGTTGTGCGGTGACTTCAATGTTCCGCCGGGCTCGGAGGGATACGCGCTGGCGACGGGCGGGGCCGGCTATGAGGATCAGTTCGCGCGGGCCGGAGTCCCGAGCACCCGCCAAGGAGGCGCCGCGGCCGGACCGGGCGAGCTACGGCCGGAGCAGCACCGCCTCGACCATCTCCTGCTGCGCGGCGGTTCGTCGCTGCAGGCGGTCGCCGCGCGGGAGGTCTTCACCGAATCCGATTACGGGAGGGTCTCCGACCACGCCGGTTACCTGGTTGAATTCGAGCCGCGCTGAGTCGCCGCCGGGGACCGCGCGCCAGCATGGAATTATCCGAGGATCTGGTCGCGCCGCTCGAGGCGGAGCTGGGTGGCTACTTCCCGCGGCGCAATGATCTGCGCGAGGTGTTCCACCTGCGATGGGCGCGCCTGCGTTTCCGCGTGCATTGGGGCGCGGAGCTCAATCTGAAGATCCTGCTGCGCGTGCGGCGGGCCGACGGTGTGACCGAGACCTACCTGGTCGACACGGATCCGGAGAACGGGGACTGGAATCTCCATACGCGGGTGACCCGCGATTTCTACCTGCATCCCTTTCCTCCCGGGCTCGGGCCGGTCACCGCCGTGACCTTCGCGTGGATCGCGCACCTGCGGGGACGCTCCCACCACTCACGGCACGAGTACGCCCTCGCCGACGGGGACCAGCTGGAGGATCCCTCCCCGCGCCGCTGGGTCCCGCCGGCGCGGGCGGTCCGCGCCAACTCGTACCGCACCCATGAGGTCGACGCGGAACTGCTGCAGCGCGATGTCGACTGGTACAATCGCGACTTCGCCAGCCTGAATCTGACGCCGAAATTCACCAAGGGGATTCCCGGGCATCCGTTTCACCCGAAGCGCTTCATCCACGAAGCGATCGATCGCGTGATCGACCGGCGCCTCGCCGAACCGTGGCGGCCGCAGGCCATCAAGGTGTGCGTCGACTGCATCGACGATACCGACTTCGTCACGCACCTGCTCTGGGCGCGCAACTGCGGTGTCACCGTGCAATGCGTGGTCGACTGGCGGAAGATGACGCTGACGCAGAGCGAGAACTACCGGCGGCTGAAGCAGGCTGACATCGAGCTGGTGGGGGTCTTCTGCACACCGCGCGGCGACGGGATCGAGGTCGCGCCCGACATGCACACGAAATTCATCATCTTCGGAGAGGAGGAGTGTCTCCACGGCTCCTTCAACATCGTGTTCGATCGCTGGGGTGGAAACTGGGAATCGGGCATGACGTTTCGCACTCGGGGCGTACCGCGCCTGCTCGATAATATTTTCCAGAGCATCCGCGGCGGTGTCATCCAAGGGTACGGCGTCGATCCTCTGAGCCACTTCAACGTGCTCTACACGTTCGGCCGCCATGCGCTGATGAACGGCAATATTTACCGGCCGCATCACGCGATCCTCGCCGAAATCTTCCGGGCGCGCCGCTCCATCCGGCTTTGCCTGTTTCTCCTCGGCGAGCTGCGCGGCGAGCACAGCGAAAGCGTGGTCGACGCGCTGATCCACGCCCACCGTCGCGGCGTGGAGGTGCGCGTCATACTCAACGGGCACATCGCGCACGAGGGCGACCCGGGACGGGAACGCACGCCGGCGGAGGAGTTCGCGCGGCCGCTGCTGCCCTCCGTCGCGCGCTTGCGCCGGTCCGGAGTCGAGGTCGGTCTGGCGTACGGGCAAGTCGACCATCGCGTGCCGTACTGCCCGCTGCACGCGAAGTACGCGGTCTTCGACGACCGCGTGGTGCTCGATGGCAGCTTCAACTGGTACAACACCTCGGTGCACTCGCACGACCTGCTGGTCGTGGCGGCGGACGAACGGGTGGCTGCGGCTTTCACCCACGAATTCGACCAGATTCGGCGCCTCTTCCGGTTTCCGGCCTGAATCGAGACCCCGGGTATCCACCGTGGCGATCCGTCAGACGACCGATGGGCGCGCGTGGCGGGAAGTGTTACCAAGAGTGCGTGGAATCCTTCATTCGTTCGCCGTCCCGCGACCACCCGCTTTTTACCAGCGTCGGCGCGGCTCTCACCAGGTCGGTTCGCGCTTCGCATCGGCTCGGAGCGGGGGGGCGCCGATGATCGGCGCAGGCCAGGCCATCTCCCGGACCGCGTCCTCCGCGATGCGCCGGAGCACCGAAAGCGGGCGCGACGATCCCCTGCTGGCGCGGATCCTCGGGGTCACGGGACTGATGTTGTGGGAGGCGGATGAGCACGGATTGGCCGGGACCACGCTTCAGGGTGGAGTCAGCCCATCGCTCGCCGCCGGGCCGCGCCCCGCTGATCCGGGCCCCGGCGGCCGTTGGACCGAGATCGTTCATCCCGCGGACCGCGAGCGGGTGTGCGAGTCCCTCGCGGCAGAGGAAACCGCGCGGACCGGCCGCCCCGTCGAGTATCGCCTGATGATGTCCGGAGGGGGATTTGTATGGGTGCGACACTGGGTGTTGCACCGGCTCAACCGGCGGGATGGGGAGCGGCGGCTTCAGGGCATAGTCATGCCCATCCCGGAGCAAAGACGCCTGGAGCTGGAGTGTCTCCGGCTCGGCGAGCGGGAGAGGGCGCGTATCGGGCAGGAACTCCACGATGACCTTTGCCAGGTGCTGGCGGGGCTCGCCTTCATGCTGCACCGCCTGTGGGACCGGATCGGGCGTTCGGATCCGGATCTCGCCGCCGAAGTTGACGCGCTGGACTCCGAGGTGACCGCGGTCACCGAGCGGGTGCGCACCATGTCCCGGGGACTTTTCCCGGCGGGACTCGATCATGCGGGCCTGCGCCGCGCGCTGCAGGACTGCGCGGAGCACGCCCGCCAGCGCTTCGCGATCGGCGTGGATCTCGAGCTGCCGAAGCGGCTCCCGCCGCATTCGCCCGAGCAGATCCTCCATGTTTACCGCATTGTGCAGGAGGCCGTGAGCAACGCGGTCCGGCACGGCGCCGCGCGGCGGTTGCGCCTGGCGGTGGCTGCCGTGGGTCAAGCGGTGGATGTCCGGATCGAGGACGACGGTCGTGGTTTTTCCGGCACCAACGGCGAACCGCGGCCCGGCATCGGCCTGCAGGTGATGGCGTACCGGGCCCGCACGTTGGGCGGCGAGATCCGGTTCTCGAATCATCGGCCGCACGGCGGCGCGGTGCACCTGACCTATCCCGCCCCGGGCCCGTCCGCGAACGGTTCGGGACGACCCATTCTCCCATGAAGACCCGTGTTTACATCATCGATGATCATCCCCTTGTGCGCCGTGGCTTGAACGCCCTGGTCACGGCCGAGCCCGACCTGGAGGTCTGCGGCCAGCAGGAGGACCCCTCCGCGGCGGTGCAGGAAATAATCCGGCTCCAGCCGGATGTCGTCACCATCGACATCTCGCTCAACGGCACCTCGGGGCTGGAGTTGATCAAGCGGATCCGGGCGGTGAACCCCCGGATCCAGATGGTTGTGCTCTCCATGCACCATGAGTCGGTCTACGCGCTGCGCGCCCTCAAGGCCGGCGCCCGTGCGTACGTCATGAAGCACGAGGCCGCCGCACGCATCGTGGAAGCCATCCGCGCGGCCCGTACGGGGCGGATGTTCGTGAGCGACGAGGTCTCTCGCCAGATGCTCACGCAACTGGTGAACGGCGGCGACGGCGCGGGAGTCTCTCCCGTCGCGACGCTGAGCGATCGGGAGCTGGAAATCGTGGACCAGATCGGCAGTGGTATCCCCACCCGGGAGATCGCTGAAAAACTCCACGTGAGCGTGAAGACCGTCGAGGCGCACCGCGCCCACATCAAGGAGAAGCTCAATCTGCGCCACGCGCCGCAACTGGTGCAGTTCTGCGTGCGTTGGGTGGAGGAGAACAAGCGCCACAACGAGACCGTGGTCGCCACCGACTGAGGCGGCTCTAGCTTCCGACCGGCCGCCGTCCGAAACCTCCGGCGTTTTCCGCGGCAGTTGCGTCGATGCGTCAGTCCCGCGCGTGGCGCCACCACGCGCAGCTCCGGCGGAGTCCCTCCGCCAGGTCCACTGCCGGCCGGTAGCCAAGTTGCTTCTCCACGTTGAATCCCTGGATCCGGTGCGCCGTACCTTCGGTCGGTTCCCGCGGCAGGTTAGTCGCGACCCCGGCGGACACGCCGAGCTCGCGCGCCACCGCCGCGCGGAAGGCCTCCTCCGTGATTGCCTCTGGGTCAGTCAGGGTGAAAACCCGTTGCTCGATGATCCGGGCGGAAAGCGCGGCGCGGGTGGCGGCGACCAGATTGTCGAGGTGCAGGCCGTTCCACGGCGCATCCGCTAGCGGCCTGGGACCTTCGCCGCTTTCGAGGCCGCGGGCGAGTTCGGCGAAGGAGGGTACGCGCGCCCCGAAAACCGTTCCCGTACGCAGCACAATCGTCAGCGGGAGATGCTCCACCCTGACCTCCAGCAGCACGGCCTCCGCCTCGGCGAGCGCCGCGCTTCTCGGACCGGGCATGGGGCCGGGAAGGGACTCCGCGCCGTCCTCCGGTTCCGCGGCCTTGCGATCCGCCGGTCCCGCTTCGCTGATCATCACCAGCCGCCGGATCGCCCCCTTGGCGCAGGCCCGCGCGAGCGTGGCGGCCGACTCCACGATCCGTGCGGGTTCGTCCTCATCGGCCGGAGCGAAAACCATGGATGAACAACCGGACAGTGCGGACCTCAGGCTTTCCGTTGACGCCGGGTCGACCAGCTTCAGGGAGACGGCGAACCGCGCCGCGCGTGCGAGTCCGGCGGGAGCCGGAGCGAGGGCCACCGGTTGCGGGGAACCCGAAAGATGAAATGTCTCCACCATGCGTGCGCCGATGGCGCCCGCGGCGTTGAAAATCGCGACCTTCATGCGGCGCGACCATGGAGGGACAGGGAGGCGGCAACGGCGGACTCGTTCGCGGACAACCAGGGTAGCGGCAACGATGAACGGACTCGGCGGCAATGGTCGGCCATCGTGAGCGCGGGCAGCAGGGTCGTGGCATGGTTGGCGGGCTCGTTGCCACGGATCGCTGCCCCCAGAAGTTGGCGCAGTTGGAGCTCGCGCGTTCCCGCCGGTCCGCGGTTCGCATCCGGCTCGCGTCCGCGAAGGATCCCCGTGAGTTCATCGACGGAGGCATCGAGCCTCAGGCGGGCCGGGGTGGCGCTGGCGGTGTCCCAGCACACGGTGCCGCGCCGGCAGCGGAGCAGGTAGGAGGGGGGCGCGCTGCGGTCGCGGTCGAGGCGGAGGCTTCCGCGGAACCCGGCCGCCATCGCGAACTCCGCGCGGGCCACCGCCTCCACGCCGCCGAGCGCATCATCGGCCGCGGAGAGCGGCTGCATGTCGCCGAACCAATTCGCGATCAGATCGAAGGCGCGCAGGCCGGGATCGATCCACGCGCCGGCCGGTGGGACTTCGCTCGGGCTGATCTCGTCGCCACCTTCGTGCAATCGGAAGGTGACGCAGCCGCCAAGCGCCCGTCCGCTCGCGGCCAGTCGCAGCCAACGGAACCACGGAGCGAGTCGGTGCGGCAGGTCGACGCTCAGGCTTACCTCGTTTCGCCGGGCGAGTTCGCACAACCGCGTGGTTTCCGCGGCGTTGTCGGCGGGCGGGCACGCGGAGAGGACGTGCCATCCCCGGCGCAGCGCCTGGCTGATTTTGGCGGGACGCTGGCGCAGCGGCGTCGCGATCAACGCCAGGGTGTCCGGCGGTTCGTCAAGCGCGTCGAGGTGCGCCGCGAGCCGGAGGCGCGGAAACTCGCGGGCCAGCCAAGGCGTGGGAGTTCCACCAGGTATCACCGCGGCGGCTACGCGTGCCGTCCCGTCACGGTGTAGCCGCACGAGCGGTGGCCCGAAGGTTTTCTCGATCCAGGCGAGATCCCCGAGCAGCAGTAGCCCCGGGATGGTTCCGCCGGGAAACACACGTGGCGGGGGCAAGGCGTCCTCGGCGGTCATGGTGGTAAAAAGGGGACGGCGCCCCCTCGGCTCCGTCGACGGAGGAACGCGGGGGCGCCGTCTTGAAACCGGGAGCTACCCGGCGCGGTCAAACTGCGGTCGACTAGTCCGCGTTAAGGCGGCTGGCCTGACGCAGGGATCCGCGAGAGATGCGGCGGCGGGCGGCCTCAAGTCCGATGAGGCCCATGCCGAGCAGGGCCAGGCTGTTGCCACCATCCGGGACCGACGGGGGGGGCGTGGATGAACCGCGCGAGGTCCATTCCTCGTACCCGTCGTTCGCCTCGAAGTACGTGCCCGTGCCGCCGGGCTCGGTTCCGAACGCCGAGTACAGGTACAGGTAATCGGAGGAGCTCGCGCCGGCGAAGGCCGAGATCGGGATGTAGGCGTACATGTCACCCGAGCCGCTGCCCGACCCGAAGATGTAGTTGAGTTGGATCCTGCTGTCGGACCCGGTGTCGAGGTCCCAACGCAGCGTGGTTCCCGCCGCACTGGTGAGATCGGCCAAGGTGGCGGCCATCGTCAGTGCGTTCGGGTTGGTGTAGAACCTCAGCGCGTAGAGCGTGAGATACGGGTTGGAGGCGTTCTGGTTGATATCGAGCAGGAACTCATAGTAGCTGCCCGCCGCGGCGCCGGTCGGGTTTACCACGACCGGCACATTGCTGAGGCGGATGTCATGCGTGAACGTGGGGGAGGTGTTCACGTCCGGCATCACGGGCCGCGCGGTCGCGTTGTAGCCCTGCTCGAATCCCGCGTTGCTTCCGAGGCGAACGAACGAGTCGATGTAGCCCGAGCCCGTGGGCTGCGGGTCGGTGTTGGTGAAGAAGGCTTGGTTTATGGTCCCGGAGGCCCCGGCGGTCCTCAGGTCCAGCTCGGCGCCGGACGCGACGACAGGGAGCAGTGGCAGAACAAGGCCGGCCGTGGAGGCCAGCCGCAGGATGCGATGCAGTTTCATGGTTTTGTTTTTTTTGGTTTCTCTAACCGGACGCTCCTATGGCATCGCGCGTGCCAGCGTCGGAGTGATGTTCGCAACCTACTCCCCTGGTGTTACTTGCGGTCTCTTAATTTACGTCGCCAAGCCAGAGAGGGCCGGAACCCGGACCAGAAGGACCCCGCGCGGTGAAAAAGTGTAAGGTTTGCCGACAGCCGAGCGCCGCGGCGCAAGGCGCGATCGCTTAAACACCAAGCGCGGCGCGGCTTGTGCGCGCGTTGCAGGTGTCGGCCCGCTCAAAACCACGTGAAGCGTTCCGGCACGAAGATCGTGTCGTAGGCCTGCAGGTGGAAAGCTGTCGCGGCGCGGCCCTCGAGCACGGAGCGCGCGTCGAAGGTGTAAGTCACCGCGCGACCTTGCTCATGGCGGATGACGCGCACGGCGCGGGTGTCGGCTCGCGAGAGGTCGAATCCTCCGGCCTCCATGATCGCGTCGAAGGCGGTGAGGGTGCGCTCGGCGTTGAGTTTTCCGGGGCGTAGGACCGCGCCGGTGACAAACACGGAAAACGCCGAGGAGACCACGGTGACGCGCAGTTCGTGGGAAACGACCTCGTTGGCGTAACCGGCGACCAGCTTGCCCTCGAGTTCCGCCGGGGTGAGTCCCGCCGCGGCCGCCTCGCCGATGAGGTACAGGTTGATGCGTCCGTCGCGGCGGATCTGCTGCGTGAGGTCGAGCGCGGGGGAGCGCGGAAAACTCACGCGAATGACATCGCCGGCGCGGAGCACCTGGTTCACCGGCGGTTGCGCGGCGGTGGCCGGCGGCGGCGCGGGCGGAGTCTGGCAGCCGGTGAGCGGCAGCAGCAGCGCGATGAGAAACGCGGGCAGGATTTGGCGGCGGGACGGACCCGGCGCGGGAGCGGATGATGCGTGGTTCATGGTACGGGTAAAAATCACGTCCGCCCGCGCCGCTCGCCCGAGCCCCTTCCCCTCATGCTCCGGCGCGCGGATGCAAGAGGGGCGGATCAAAGCCCTCGATCAGGGCAGTTCGTAGATCTCCAGCAGAACCGTGCCGGCGTTGTGCGCCGCGTCGGAGCAAGTCACCGTGTAGGCACCCGGGGCAGCCTCGAAGACGAGCGCGGCGTCGAGGCTGGAGGGATCCGGGAGAGGAAAAGCCCCGGCCTGAACAAAGGCCTCCCGCAGTGCAGCGGCGCCGGCCCAGTCGTCGTTGCCTGTCACCAGCGAACCGTCGCGATGCACCGCGAGCCGGGGGTTTTCCGAGCAGCCGGGTACACTGAAGTCAGCCAGCGAGGGGCCGATCGCGCGGAGCAGGACTCGCCGCGGCCCGGGTCCTTCGATGACGAAGCCCAGCGCGGCACCCTCGCGGCCCGCGGGGAGGAATGTAAGCACCGAGACATTGACCAGCCGCGAAGCCACCGGACCGAGGTCATCGGTAGCGGGGGAAGTCGCCCGGTCCGCGGACGCTTCCAGATCGGCAAGCGTGGGATCGGAGGGGGCCGCGGCCCGGCTGTTCGTGACGGTGAGGGTCGCCGGGTTGCTCACCGCCGAGCCGGCGGAGTTGGCGGCGAGAACCGTGTAGGTGCCGGCGCTTCCCTTGTTCACGCTGGCTAGTGTGAGCTTCGCCGTGGTGGCGCCGCTGATCGCCGCGCCGTCTTTTCTCCACTGGTAGGTCGGGGCGGGGGTGCCGGTCGCGGAGGCGGTGAAGGAGACGGTCGTCTTGGCGGTGGCGGTGGCGCTCTGCGGCTGCAGGGTGAAGACTGGCGTCGTGGCGCCCGGGGGCGGCGTGGAGCCCACGCTGAGCGTGGCGGTGGCGCTGGTCGCGCTGCCCGCGGAGTTGGTGGCGACTGCCCAGTAGTTACCGGCGTCGTTGCTGCTGACTCCCACCATCGTGAGCGAGGATCCGGTCCAGCCGCTGAAGGTCAGGCCGTTGCGGTACCAGACGACAACCGGGGTGGGGGAGCCGCTCACGCTTGCACTGAAAGTCACGCTGGAGCCGGTCGGCGCCGTCTGGCTGACGGGCTGGGTCACGAAAAGTGGCGCGCCGTCGCCCGACGGGGGCGGGGCGGCCGTGACGGAGAGCAGGAGGTGGTTGCTGATTCCCGTTCCCGCGGGGTTGGAGGCGACGACGGAGTAGATGCCGGCGTCGGCGGCGGAGAGGGACGGAAAGGCGCGGGTCGCGGACGTCGCCCCCGGAAGCGCCGAGCCGTCCTTGAACCATTGATACGTAGAGAATGGCAGGGCGATCGCGCTCGCCGAGAATTGGAGGGCGCTTCCGGCGGCGGCCGTCTCGCGTGAAAGACGCGGGCTGTCGCCGTAGCCGGACCATCCGGCGGGCTCGTGCTGCGCGTTGTCGGTTTCCAGGCACGACCACACCTGGACACCGGCCGCCCGGGCGGGAGTGAGCTCCAAGGTGCGCACCACCGCGTCGCGGAATGTGCTATCTGAGACCGAGATCTGGGTGACCGGATCGGCCGTGAAGGCGATGCCGGTGGTGAGCCGGGAAAAGTCGCAGCGTTCGATCGCGACCCGGGTTGCGCTTGCCAGTGTTACCCCGGTTCCCGCGAGCGAGGTCGCGGCCATCGGCCGCTGGTTGAAGGCGTAGCCGAGCTGACGGAAGACACAGCCTTCAATGGTGACATCGGCGGCTCCCCCGGGAAACGCGATGCCGCCTCCGTAGCGTGGAGGCAGGGGTACGCCCCCGTCGGTCGGCAACGAGGCGGCCCCGCCGATCGCGACGAACGAGAGTCCGCGGATCACGATCCAACTCGCGGCGGAGCCGGATGGGCCGGTCAAGGCGTTCAGGCCCGCGTTGCCATGCTGGTCGCTGAGGATGGCGGGCCCGCTTCCCCACGTGCCGGCCGAGTTACCGTCGTAGGTGATGGGCAGCCCTGATTGTCCGTTCCAGCGCAGGTTGATGCCGGAGGTTCCAGCGAGGATATACGTCACTCCGCCGCGGAAGATGACGGTGTCGCCGGCGGCGAGGATGGTGGTGGCCGGAATGCCCGTGGCGGCGGGATCTCCCGGGCAGTGGCGCCACGCGGTTAACGGTGAAGTCCCGTTGGCCGCGTTCTGGCCGGCCCCGTGATCTATCCAGTAGGTCGCGGCTTGGAGCCGGAAAAGGCCGATCGTGAGGATCGGCAGGATACGAAGACCCCATAGCGCAATGCGCCGGGTCGGAAGGGAGCTGGATCTGGCGTTCATGCCCGCCAGTTCCGGCAATTCGGAAAAGCGGGCAATGAGGGGTTCTACTTAGCGGAGGGTGCGCAGTTGCTGCAGGAAGCTGTAAGGGTTTGTCTGCCAGACTTTTTCGTAGCGAAAACCTAGGGAATCCCCGATGATTTTTTAACTATTTTATCCCGAAAATTATGACCTTCCCAACCCGGCGGGGCCTTATGCCCCGAATAAGAACCACCATCGCACCGCCCCCAACCTCCTCCCCTAAGGGGTCAGGGCGTTTTTTGTTTATGCAGGGAGGTCGAGGCAGAGGGCGTAAACATTTAACGCCCTGACCCCTTTGGGGTAGGGTGGTTAGGAGGGGCGGGGGAGGCCGAGGCGGTCGAGGCGTTCGTACAGGGTTGGGCGGCTGATGCCGAGTTCGGCGGCGGCGGGCGCAATGCGACCGGCGTGCTTGTCCAGGGAGCGGCGGATCAGGTCTCGTTCGAGGGAATCGCGGGCATCACGCAACGAGGCGGCGGCCGGTTTTTCCTGGGCGATGAGCTCGAGATCCGATGGCTCGATGCGCCGGGACTCCGCCATGATGACGGCGCGGCGCACGCGGTTCTGCAGCTCACGGATATTTCCCGGCCAAGGGTGCGCGCGCAGCGTTTCCTCCGCCGCCTCGGAAAGCCGGAGTCCGCGTCGTCCCTGCTCCTCCCCGAAGCGTCCGAGAAACGTCCGTGCCAGTGTCACGACTTCCTCGCCGCGATCGCGCAGCGGGGGCAGCGCGATCCGCACGACCGCCAGCCGGTAAAAGAAGTCCTCCCGAAAGGTCCCTTCGCGCATGCCGCGTTGCAGGTCCGCGTTCGTGGCCGCGATCACCCGGGTGTCCACCGCCAGCTCGGTCCGGCCGCCAACGCGCTGGATCGTCTGTTCCTGCAGAAACCGCAGCAACTTCACCTGCACGCCGAGCGGCACATCCCCGATTTCATCCAGAAAAAGTGTTCCGCCGGCCGCCGATTCCACGCGTCCGCGGCGCTGCTGGTGGGCCCCGGTGAAGGCCCCGCGTTCGTGCCCGAACAATTCACTTTCGATCAGGGTCTCGGGAATCGCGCTGCAATTGATCGCCACGAAAGGACCGGCTCGCCGCGGTCCGAGGTCATGGATTGCGCGCGCCGTCATCTCCTTGCCGGTGCCGCTCTCGCCGAGGATCAGCACCGGGGCTTCCGACGCGGCCACCTTCCGTACGGTGGACGCCACGGTTTGCATGGCCGGTCCGCCCCCTCCAAGCGGAACCGGCGCCAGGCTGGGGAGACGCGCAAGGTATTCCCGCTCCCAGCGGGCGGCGCGGCAGGCCCGGCGCACAAGTGAACGCAACTCTTCCGGGTCGATCGGCTTGGCGAGGAAGTCGCAGGCCCCGTGACCGACCGCGCTCGCGGCCTGTTCGGGCGCCGGCTGCCCGCTCAACGCGATCACGCGGATGGCGGGATCCTGCCGGAGGATCGCGGCGATCAACGCCAGGCCCTCGGCCGGAGACGCGGGATCGGGCGGCAGTCCGAGATCGAGCAGCACCGCCGCCGCCGGCGTCTCGCGCAAGGCGGCCATCGCCGCGATGCGATCCTTCGCCACATTGATCCGGTACTCGTCTCCGAGGCTCCAGCGCAACTGGGTCAGCAGCGCCTCGTCGTCATCAACGATCAGCACGCCGGGTTTTTCCGCGTTCTCCATGGTGCGACGGATATCAGTTCGATGACGCGGGATCCGCCTTCAGGTAGATGCGGAAAACGGTGCCCTCACCGGGCTGGCTGTTGACGGTGATCCGACCCCCGTGCGCTTCGACGATCGAGCGGCTTTGAAACATCCCGATGCCCAGACCGGCGGGCTTCGTCGTCCGGAAGGGCCGGAAAAGCGAATCGTGCAGAAAGCGTTCCGACATTCCGCATCCGTTGTCGCCCACCGTGAGCACGGCCCAGCCGTCCTCGGCTCCGGTGGCGATCCTGATGCGTCCGTCGCCCGCGACCGCCTCCGTGGCGTTGAGCAGCAGGTTCGTCACGACCTTGCGGAGCTGCCCGCGGTCGGCGCGTATGCGCGGCGGGGCTCCGAGTTGGGTCAGGATCGTCACGGTGTCGGGCCGCGGAACCTCCCGCAGCGCAAGGCTCACGACCTCGTTGAGATCGGCCTCCGCGGGTTCGATCCGCAGGCCCTCGCGCAATCCGCAGAGACGGCGGATAAGGTCGTTGAGGTGGCCGCTCGCTTGCGAAACGGAGCGCAGGGCATCGGCCCGAAACGCCGGGTTGTCGAAGTGCGTCGCGAAGTTCTGCAGCATCAGTGAAAGCAGGAACGAGGCGTTCTTGAGATCGTGGATGAAGAACGCCGCCATGCCTTGGAACGCCTCCAGTTGCCGCGTCTCGGCGAGCGACTGGGAAAGCCGGATACCCTGCAGGCTCGCGGCGCCCTGGGTCATCACGCACTCGAGGATCTCGAGATCGCCGGGCAGGAACGGCGAGCCGTCGACGCGGTCGCCGAGGACGACCACGCCGAGGAACTCCCCGTGGTCCGTCAAAGGAACGGCCACGCGGTGCGGTCGGCGCGAGAACATCGGCGGGTTGGCCGCGCGCAGACGCTCGGCCCAATCCCCGGCGGCCGATTCGAGTTCGGCGGCCGCGGGCGCGGAGCGGAAATGCTCGGCGATCTCCGCGGCCGGCAGTCCCGGCGACGATTCCGGCGTGGCGCGTTCGACGCCGCTGGCGGTGGAGGCGACGAGCTCGAGTTGCGCGCGCCGAGGATCAAGCAGCCAGACGGAGACGGACAGGGCGTGAAATTCCTTCGCGTTGAGGTCGGCCAGCGCGCGGCCGAGCGCCGCGGGATCGGTGCAACGCGAGGTGGCCGCCGTGAGCCGCAGCCACACCGCGCGCGCGTCGTGGAGGGGACGTTGAAAGTGCCGGCTTACGAATCGCTTCAGCCGCCAACGGGCCCGCTCGGAATAGGTGGCAACCGCGAGCGCCACCAGTCCGGCGAGCAGAATGAAAGCGACCGGAGCGAACGCCGCGGGGCCGGCGAGGCGGTGGCTGGTTGATGCCGCCGCCCCGAGGAACAGCAGGTAGACACCGGCGAGCAGGACGGTGACCGAGCGTCGTAGAACCTCCTGAGAAGGGTACACCGCAAGCGTGATCCCCGCGCCGCGCCGCAGGCCCAGCAGCACGAGCACCGTGCCGGCGAGCAGCGCGGCGGCGGTGAATCCGTCCAGCGCAGGGTCGGAACGACGGGTGATGAGCAGCTGGCTTCCGCTGAAGAGGCGGCTGGCGAGGATCGTACCGGTCCCGAAGGCCATGAATTTTATCCGCCAGCGGACGGTTCCGACGGAGGCCGCGAAGGTCCGTTCCAGTTGCAGCAAGGCCGCGATGGCGGCGAGCAGACCCGCGCCGTGCATCCAGGCGCCGCCCGGGGCCAGTCCCAGCGCTTCGTCGGAAGTGGCGTGGACCATGATGTCACCGCGCGCGACGAGCAGGCAGAGGATTGGCGCCATCGCGACTGCCAGCAGAAACCAGCGGCGGTGTCCGGCGAGGAAGGGTTCATCGCGGGCGTAAGTTGCCGCGAACACCACCCAGGCTCCGGCGGCCAGCGCGAAAGCCGCGTGGCGGACCTGATCCCCGATTCCCGGTTGGGCCGAGCCGTCGGCGGACGCGACGACTACGGCGAGCAGCTCCAAGGCGCTGAAAAAGAGCGCGGCCGCGAGCGCCCGGCGCGCGGGGTCCCGGGTGCCGGCTAGGGCTAGCCAGGCGCTGGCGAGGGCGGCGATCGCGGCCGCGAGCAGAAAGGGTGCGAACATGGGTTCAGTTGGTTGCCTCGAGGGCGGCGCGGGCCGCCGCGGCCTCTGCACCGGAGGGATCCGCCGCGAGAGCCCGCAGGAGATAACCCCTGCCGTCCTCGGCGCGGCCTAGCGCGAGGCAGGCGCGACCGAGCTCGACCAGAACCTCGGGATCAGAGGGGCTTTCCACGAGGATCGGTTCCAGAGCCGAGGCACCGCGCGCCTTCTCGCCCAGTCGGCAAAGGATCAAACCGGCGTCGCGGCGTACCGCGGCAGTAACGTTCGGATCGGACGCGATACGGAGGGACGGTTCACGTAGAAATTCCGGGGGCGGCCGCACGCTGCGATGCGCGCTGATAGCCGCGCGGAGCCCGGGCGTGAAGTGGGGCCAGTCCCGCACCAAATCCTCCGAAAGCCGTATCACGGCGGCCTGGTCAACCGCGCGTAGCGCGCGGCGGAGTTTCCCCCACCGGTAGGGCGCGGAGCGCTCGATTTCCCGGCCCGTGGTGACCGGGAACTCGTCGGGCCATGGTTCCGTCGCGGTGTCCTCCGCGCGTCGCGCCATCTCGATCCAGGCCGCGACTTCCTCCGCGCGGGAAAGCGGTGGAGGCCTAAGCACGGGCGAGTTCGAAATCCGCAGTGCCGCGACCGTGTCGCCGGTGGCATACAATGCGCGGGCAAGATCAAACAGTGCATCCGGGTTGGAGCCGTCTTTCCGGGCTGCTTCTTGCAGCAGGCTCAGCGCCCACGGGTGGTCGGTACCGCGGTCCAGGGCGAATCGTCCGAGCGCGCGGGTCAGCGCGACGTCGTCCGGCGCGGCGGCGCGGGCGGCCTTGAGGAGCTCGAGGGCGCGAGGGGCGTTGCCCTGGCCGGCAAGTATCCGGGCGGCGAGCAGCGCGGAAGTCGGATGGGACGGGGCGGAGGCGAGTGCAGCCTGCGCGTGGTCGAGCGCCATCGAAAGCCGCCCAGTTTGGAGGGCGATCGAGGCCAGGCGCGACCTTGTGGCGGGATCATCGTCCCCCTGGGAGATCCGGCGTTGCAGCATGGCTTCCGCGGTGGGTGGCGTGGGGTCCGCTGGAAGATCAAGAAGCTCGAGGTACGCACTCACCTCAGCCTGGTGTTCCGCCGGGAGGCCAAGGTGCGCGGCGTTCCGGAAGGCAGCGCGGGCCTCCGGGTCGGCGCCGCGCGAAAGCAAGGCGCGCGCAAGCTCGAGTTGCAGCGAGGCGTCGCGCGGTCCCTTCGCCGCGGCGAGGCGCAGGAGTGGAAGCGCGCGCGCGGAGTCGCCGGTGCGGCGAAGCACCACGCCCAGGATCGCGGCGTTCGCAGGTTCGTCGTTGCCGGCGGCCCAGGCTTGCTCGGCCAGTTTGAGGGCCTTTTGGGGATCGGCGGGAGGTTGGAGAAGCAGGCGCGCAAGCAGGCGCAACGCGGAGGCGTGGCCGGGCTGCAGCGCGAGTGTCTTCTCGCAGGCGGCGCGGGCCGCGGTCCCGTCGCCGCGCGCGTGCTCGAGTTCGGCGACCAGCCAAGCGGCGGCGACCGAGCGGGGTTCCAGTTCCAGCGCCCGGCGGGCGGGTGGAAGTGGGTCGCTTTCACCGCGCCGCGTGTGCCGCAGCAGGGCGAGCGCGTAATGGGCGATGGCGGATGCGGGGTGGTCCCGGGTCGACTGGATCAGCACCTGCTCGGCGGTTCCGGGGTCGCCTGAAATCGCCAACACGCGGGCCAGAAGGAGCGACGGTCCGAGCCGGCGGGCGTCCCGGGAAATTTCCCCTTCCAGCAGCCGGCGCGCCTCCTCCGGCCGCCGCGCGGCGAGTTCAAGGTTCACGAGCGCCTCGAGGATCGCGGGGTTGCCGGGAGCCAGCGCGAGAGCGCGCGTCAGCGCCGCGCGGGATTCCTCGTGTTTTCCCTGCGCCGCCAGCGCGACCCCGCGGAGGAACGGCGCCTGGGGCGAGGAGGGTACTTCCTTCTCCAGCCCGAGGCAGAGCGCGATGGCGTCGTCGGAGCGGCCCTGCGCCCAGCGTGCGCCGGCCAGGAGGGCCCGGGCGGCGGGCAGGTCCGGATGTTCCCGTACGAGGGGTTCGAGCACCGCGGCCGCGGCGGCGGGGTCTCCGCGGCGCAGGGTTATTTCGGCGCGGGCGAGAGAGGCCTCGCGGAGCGCGGGCGCGGCCTTCGCCACCTCCTCCAGCACGGCGAGCGCGCGCGGGATCTCGCCCTTCGCGAGCAAGGCGAGAGCCAGCTCGTAACGCGCCTGCGGCAACCCGGGGTGCAACGCGCCCAGGCGCTCCAGTGTGGTGATGGCCGCGGCGTGATCTCCCCGCGCCAACGAAAACCGGGCGAGGGCAGCGAGGACCGCGGGGTGAACCTCGTCCCGCCGCAAGGCTTCCTTCAGGTGGGCCTCCGCCGCGGCGAGGTCCGCTCCGGCGGCGGAACATTCCGCCCTTAGGATCCACGATGGCAGATGATCCGGGGTGCCGGTGGTGGCTTCGGCCGCCAGGCGTTGCGCGTCGGCAAGGTTTCCCGTGAGGAGAAGGAAGCGGGCGTGTTTCTCCCGGAAGGGAGAGTAAGGCTGGGAGACCTCAGCCGCGTCGCGGAACGCGGCGCCGGCCGAATTCAGATCGCCGTGGGCCCAGCGCAGCATGCCGAGGGAGTGATGCGCCGGCGCGAAACGTGGATCGGCGCGGAGCGCATGGTGGAAGGCGGCCTCCGCGGCCGCCACGCGTCCGGCGCGCAGATCGATCACTCCGAGCGCCACCAGAACGGGCGCGGAAGCGGTGTCGGGCAGGGCGTGCAGCAGATCGCGGGCTCGTCGCTGGGCATCGGGGTCTGGTGCCGCGGAGGCGGCCAGGATCAGCGGTGCCTCCGGGTCCGATGGTGCCACCCGCAACACCGCCGCAGCCTCGTCGGCCGCCGTGGCTAGATCCCCGCACGAGAGGTGGAAGCGGGCGAGGCGGACGCGGACCTCCGCGTCCGCGGGGAAGGAGCGCAGGGTGGTGCGCAACAGCGGCACTGCGCGGTACTCGCGGCCCTGGTCCCAATAGATGAGGCCCAGCCGGCGCAGCGCTCCGGGGTGGATCGGATTCAGCTGCAGGAGATTCCGGCACTCGATCTCGGCCGCGGCCAGATTATGCGCGACGAGGTGGCGATCGATCGCCTCGAGGGTTCGTGTGGCGCGTTGCTCGCGGGAGCAACCGGTGACCAGGACGACGACCAGGCCAAGGCACGCGGGGATGATTCGGTTCGCTTTCATGAGGAGGCAGGCACCGGGATCGCACCGCGAGCCGCCGCTTCGCGGCGTCCCAGCGCGAGGAGCAAAAGGGTCCAAGGCACGAGAGAGAGGGCGAAGAAGGCCGGCCCACCGTGCCGATGCAGGATGGAGTCGAGCGCCGCGGGCCCTTCGCGCAGGCACAGCTCGCCGATCACGAAGATCCGGAGGGCGTTGCGCGCGACGGCGATCGGTGCGACGGCGGCGATCAAGGCGAGCCGGGCCGGCGTACCGCGGAGAAGCGTGATGGCGGCGATGGCGGTCAGTAACAGCAGGACCAAGGTTGACCGGAGTCCGCTGCACTCCGGCGCCACCCGCAGGCTCATGCCGGGAAGATGCAGCGTGAGGTCCCCGAGATGGACCGGCGTGCCTTGGAACTCGAAGAGCATCCGGGCGGCAAGGGCGGAGCCGTGCTGGAGAAAACCTTCCGCGATCTCCACGCCGACTCGCGGCAGTGGCGCGAGGAAGAGCAGCAACACTAATGAGGGGCCCCAGCGCTCGAGTCCGGCGCGGCCAAGGAGGAAACGCAGCGTGCCGGCGAGGAGCGCGAGCCATGCGAGGATGCGCAGCGCGGCGCCGAGGGCGGGGTCCGTGGAAAGCCGCGCCGCGGCGAGCGCGACCGTGGCGGTGAACGGCGTCGTCACGGTCAGTAACCCCGCCGGTTGGGGGAGGCGGGCGGCCGTGGCGACGAACTCGGGCTGGCGCCTCCAGCCGAGGTAGAGCGCGACCGCGGGGACCAGCGGCGTGTAGGTCTGCACGCCGTTCGCGTGCGCGAGACGGAACGCGTCGAGCAGTGCGGGGGCGAAGGGAGCGGTGACCAGAAGCGCGGCGACGGCGGCTTCTTTCCCGGACCAGGCCCGGTCAAAAGCGCGCATGGGTTTCCACGCCGAATTGACGGCTGCGAAAGGCCAGGCCCGGCAGTGAGGAATCGTTCCGGGTGCTGCGGTGGAGCAGCGTGACGTTGAGGCGACGCAGGAGCGCGCCGGAAATCGAAAAGTCGAGGGAGCGAGATCGGTCGGTGCGAGTCAGGGGGACGCCGCCCGCCGCGGGGAGGGAATCCTGGTGGCGCCGGAGCAGACCGGCGTCGAACTGCACACGGCCGAGGAAACGTTGGCGCAGGTTGGCCCGTAGCAGGCTTTGACGGGTGACTTCTCCCGCCAGAAACGAAGGGGTGAGCGTGCGCCCCGCCTCTAGCGTGAAGCGCGTGGCGGCGAGCGGTGAATACTCGGCCCGGGCGCCGAGTACATCGCTGCGGAGCGACCGCCGCGGCTCGTCCCGGAAGCGGCGCCATTCCCGCGAGTATTCCGCGCCGAACTGCAGGCGGTCGCCGACTCGCCAGCGTAGTCCCGCGCCCGGTCGGGCCTGGCCAGAGTCGGTTTCCTGCGCCGCCGTGGTGCCGGCGTGGACAAAGGCGGTCCCGTGCAGGTCGCGCGCGAGCTGGCGGGTAAGTCGGAGACGGGCGGCTGACTCCCGCCAGTTCGGCGTCACTGGCAGCATCGCGTTACCGACGGTATCGAGGTTGGTGCGGGTGTGATCGAAACCTGCATCGATGAGGTTTCCGCGGCCGAGATCGCGCTCGAGTTCGAAGTTCACCCCGCGGCGGCTCACGCGGGTTTGCGCCGCGGTCTCGATCAGCAGGTTGGTCGAGGTCTCGAGGCGGGCCTGTTCGCGCAGGCGCCAAAGTCCCGGCTCGTGCTCGCCCGCGAGCACGAGTGTGGAATCGAAGGTGTCGGTGAACGCCGGGTTCGAATAGCGGTTCCAAGTCGCCGTATAGTCGGCGCGCCAATGCCGGCCGATGCGGGCGAGGACCCCCGGCTCCGTGGTGAGTATCGAGGTGTCCTGCTCCGGCAGTGCGGCGAGGGCGAAGCCTTCCCCCCGCAACGCGCGCACGAGGATATGCGGATGTAGTTTAACGCGACCGGCCGACGGTACCTTCGGCCATTCCGGGCTTCCGGCCTCACGGAAGGGTGTGATCACCACCCCGCTGCCCGGCGAAACCGGGTCGGGAAAGGCGGGAAGCTGCGCGCGCAGACTCGCGGTGCAGAGCAGCAGAGCCGCGGCGGCCTTGGCGCACCGTGCGGCGTTCGTTTCCGAGTTCATGCCTTCAGGCTTTCCAGACCTGGCCGGGGTTCGCCGGGACGGCCCCGAGGGCGTTCCGGGTGTCGATGATGCACGGCGACCACGCGAGAAGCTCGCGGTGGTTAACGTTGGAATGGGCGGTGGCGATGATCACCGCGTCACACTTTGATATCACCTCGCGCGTCCACGGCAGCGACCGTGTCCCGGCCCATTGCGGGTGCTCGCGGGTGGGTCGGATGACGGGGATGTAGGGATCGTGGTAACCGACCTCGGCGCCCCGCCGGCGGAGCCCCTCCATCAGCACGTAGCTCGGCGACTCGCGCTCGTCGTCCACGTCCGGTTTGTACGCGAGGCCGACCACGAGGACGCGGCTGCCGTTGAGCGCGCGCCGGCGGTGATTGAGGGCCTCGGCGACCCGTTCCAGCACGTGCTCCGGCATCGCCGTGTTGATCTCACCGGCGAGCTCGATGAATCGCGTGTGTCGTCCGAACTCGCGGGCTTTCCAAGTGAGGTAGAATGGGTCGATCGGGATGCAGTGCCCGCCGAGGCCGGGTCCCGGGTAGAATGGCATGAACCCGAACGGTTTTGTGCGCGCCGCGGCGATCACGTCCCAGATGTCGATCCCCATGGCGCCGTAGACGAGTTTTAGCTCGTTCACCAAGGCGATGTTCACGCTGCGGAAAGTGTTCTCCAGCAGCTTGGCCGCTTCGGCGACTCGGCAGGATGACACCGGCACGAGCGTGCGTATGGCGTGACCGTAAAGGGAGAGCGCCCGCTCGAGGCAGGCCGGCGTGTACCCGCCGACGATCTTGGGGATCGCGCCGACGCCGCCGCCCGGGTTGCCCGGATCCTCACGTTCAGGCGAGAAGGCGAGGTGGAAGTCACGTCCGGCGGTCTTGCCGGAACCGGCCTCGAGTACCCGGCGCAGTTCCTCGTCGGTGGTTCCCGGGAAACTCGTGGACTCGAGCACCACGAGGGCGCCGGGTCGCAGGTGGGGTGCGATTGCGCGCCCGGTGTCGAGCACGCACGTCAGGTCGGGCTCGCGGTTGGGACTCAGCGGGGTCGGTACACAGATGACGATCGCGGAGGCCTCCGAAACGCGGGCCCAGTCGCCTGAGGCGCAAAAGCGGCGCGAGGCCACGGCCGATTGGATGGCGGGTGAAGGGATGTGCCGGATGTAGCTGCGGCCGTGGTTGAGCGCCTCGACCTTGGCGGAATCCGCGTCGAGGCCGATCACGCGCAGTCCGCTGGAGGCGAATTGCAGCGAGAGCGGAAGGCCGACGTAGCCCAGGCCCACGACGCAGACGGTCGACACCGTGGCGCCTGCCTCCGCGGCGGGCTGCGGCCGCGGGGCGGTGTCCGTGGTTGAATCCGACGGGGAGGCGGACGAAGCGCCGGTGGAGGACGGATGGGAGGTGATGGTGAGTTCTGGCATAGGGTGAAGGGTTGGGGCGGCGGCGTAGCCGCTCAGGACGGCACGGTGCGCGCGGGCACGCGGCCGACCCGGAGAAGACAATCCTCGACCGCGCCCCAAACGCGCGGGGTGATCGCATCCCAGGTCCATTCCCCGAGAAAACGCCGCCACGCGCGGTCGGCCATGGCGGTGGCTCCCACGGGATCGAGGGCGACCTGCACGCACGCCTGCGTGAACGCGCGCGGCGTGTCGGCGAGCAGCAATTCCCGCCCGTGGGCGAGGTCGTAGCCGCGGGCCCCGAAGGTGGTGGAGACGACCGGACACATCCGGCTAAACCCGTCGAGAATCTTGATGCGGGTGCCGCCGCCCGTGCGGATGGGAACGATCAGGGCGCTCCAGGTTGCCATTTCCATCGCGGGATTCGCCACCCAGCCGAGACCGTCGACGCCCGGCACGGTTGGCCGGTGTGCGCCGTCGCTGCCCGCGCCGACGACTCGCAGTCGCGCGCCGGGCAGGCGGCTGCTGATCTCGGGCCAGCAACGGGAGCAGAACCAGTCCAGCCCCTCCCGATTGGGCTCGTGCTCCAGCAGCCCGATGAAACCGAGGCGCGGAGGGACCGCCGGACGGCGGTGCGGTTCTAGGCTCGGGCGCTCAAATCCGTTCGGGATCACGTGCACGGCAGCCTGGTCCGGCAGCACGGCCCGATCCTGTTCGCTTGTCACGGCGAGCACGGTGAAGCGCTCCGGCAGCAGCCGTTGGCGGCGGATGGCAACCCAACGTTGGAAGATCGCGTTGACCAGCCTCCCGGCACCGGGTGCGGTAAAGGCTTCCGCTTCAGCCTGGGCGCTCGGCAGGTCGTCGATGTCCACCACCGAGCCGGGCCATTGCCAGCGGTTGAACACGCTCGCGGTGCGCAACCGGCCGAACCACACGAGGTCGGCCTCCGCGAGAAGCGGCGCGAGCAGCCCGCCCGTGCCGGCCCGGGCCTCGAGGCCGTGTGCGTGCGGGACCCGCGGGTTGAGCGCACGAGCGAGGCGCCGTCCCCACCGGTTGCCGCGTTGTGGTTCAGCGGGGATTTCGCCGCGCAGGTCGAACTCCTCGCGCGTCAGACGGCGCGTGGCCTCATCGGGCGCGTCGGCCGCGACGATCACAAGGCGCACGTCGGCCACCTGCCGGAGAGCGCGGCCGATGTGGAGGGCCCGCAGTTGGCCGCCATGCGTGGGCGCGTGGGGCCAGCACGGCGAAAGGTACAGTATCCGGGGTCGGCGATTCATGGCTGACCGCCTGTCTTCAACGCATCCCGACGCGGATAGGCGCGTCCGCGGGTCCGTTCGCGGCGCCATTGCTGCTCGAAGGCGAGGCCCGATAGCAGATCCAGCTCCCAGTCCGGTGCCGGTGCGGAGCGGCGGCGCCGGATGCGGCGCGCCGCGAGGCGGAACCGAAGGGCGAGCTCGCGTGCAAGGGAGCGATGGTCGGGCGCATTTTCCCAGTGCCAGGAAACGTAGGCCTCGCTTCGTCCCTGCGCGGCCGCGTGACGCAGCCACGCGGCGCGGGAAAGACGCGATTCGTCGAAATGGTGGTGCACGATGGCGCCGGGCGCGGAGCCGATCCGCAGCCCCGCCGCGCGGGCCTGCGCGAGGAAGAGCGTGTCCTCCCAGAGTCCGAGGGCGCCGGGACCAAGCTCCGGGTCGAAGCGCGGAACTCGGGAAAGCACCTCGCGTCGGATCGTGAGATTGGCGCCAACCCCCTCGCGGGCGGATGCGGTCTCCGCCAGCCACGCCCGGTGGGTGGTGGTCATCCAATCCCGCACGAGCTTCGGCGCGAGACGCACCTCCCCGGCCACCACATCGGCGCGCTGCGTCACGAGCGCGTCCACGGTGCGTTCGAGCCAGTCGGGTGCCGGTCGCACGTCATCGTCGAGGAAGGCGATGAGGTCGCTTCGCACGGTCCGGAGCGCGGCGTTGAGGGCGCGGGACTTCCCGCGGCGGGGTTCGATCACCCGACGAACCCCCCGGCCGCCGGATGGCGTTCCGGCTAGGAGCTCGGCGGTGTCGGTCGTTGATCCGTTGTCCGCCACCACGATCTCCGCGCGCAGGCCGGAGGGGGTGCGCACCGCAGAGAGCGCCGAAAGCGTGGCGGCCAGCGATTCCCGCCGGTCGCGCGTCGCGATCACGACGCTCACGATCATGGGGGAGGCGCCGCGTAGCAGGCGTCGCACCACGCGGTCATCCCGGCGTTGCGCTGGTGATTGTAGAAATCAACCAACCGGTAGCCGTGCCCGGAGAGCAGCGCGTGCAATTCGGGAAAGGCGGCCTGCCGCTCGTACATCGGGACGAAGTTGACCTCGAGCAGCACGGCGCCGACCCGGCGCGCCGCGAGTTGGCCGGCGGCTCCCCGCAGCACCTCGAGGTCGTACCCCTGGGTGTCTATCTTGAGGACGTCGATCCGGGGCAGGTGTCGTTCGCGGGCCACGTCGTCGACGGTCGCCACGGGCACAGTGACGGAGCCCTTCTCCTCAAAACCTCCGGCCATCGGGTTGGCCGGGTCCTGGGCTAGGCGGAGCAGGGAGTTCATCCGGTGCCCGGAATAGAGGTGGAGACGGGCGTTGCCGGGCGTCGCGCCGAGAGCGACGTTCAGCGTCTCCACGGTGGTGGTGTCGCGGAAACGCCGCCGCAGGCGCTGGTAGAGCGGCGCGTAGGGTTCGAACGCGAGGATGCGCGCGCCCGGGAAGCGGCGCAGGAAGGCGGCGACGGTCTCGCCGTCGTTGGCGCCGACGTCGAGGATGACGGGGTGTGGCCGGCGGCGGAGCAGCCACGCGAGATCCCGGAACGGGTCGTGGCCGCGCACCTGGTCGGTGGCGAGGCGGACGAGCCGCAGGTCGATCGCGTCCAGCACCCGCCGGAGCACGCTCCGGAGGAGAGGTCTTGGGTCGGTGGACAAGGCGGGGAATCAGAGGGAGTCGAGGAACCCGTGCAGATCGGAGGCGAAGCGGCCCATGTTGTACCGGCGCTCGCACATGGCGCGGCCCTTGGCCCCCATCTCCGCGGCGGCGCGAGGGTCGGTGGCCACTTGCTCGATGGCGCGGACGAGAGCCTGGGGGTCGGATGGCTCGATATGCAGGCCGCAACCGGCGCGCTCCACGTCGAGTTCCGCCGGGATGGCTCCGGTTCGGGTGACAATGACCGGCCGCCCCATCGCCAGGGCCTCGATGAGGTTCGTCATGCCGACCGCCGTGCGCTGCAGCGGATCCGGGGATAGGATGATCAGGGAGGCGGCGCAGTCGCCGTACTGTTCGCGGAGGAACTCCGAGTACGTCTCGCCCGGAGCGCCCCGGCTGAGCTGCACGTTGGAAGGCCACGAGTAATCGGAGGGTCGCAGCGGGGACACGACCCGGAAGGCGCGGCGCGACAGGTTGGCGGCAGCGACCAACGTCACATCGTCACGGCGCGTGCGTCCGCAGGATAAAAAGCGCTCGGGCGCGTAGTCCAAGCGGGGGAAGAGTCCGAGGCTGGCCCCCCAGCTCAGGTGGGCGACCTTGGCTTTCGGCGCGAGTTTCCGGGCGTGTTCCGCAGCGGGCGGGGTGAGGGCGATGATGCCGCTGTGCGCGCGGCTTTGATCGAGCGGCTCGCGCGCGAAGAGGAGTGAGACGATCCGGCAATGGTGGGCACCCAGTTCGCGCAGCAGCGGAAGCCAGTAGAGGACGTTGTGCCCGCAGTAGACGATGCCGTCGCGTCCCAGCCACGAACGCACCGCGGAGAGCAGGCGCAGGTCGTGCGGCAGCGGATTGCGGTGCAGGTAGAAGTCCGGGAGCGGTTCCGCCAGGCCGACCTCGTAGCCGAGGCGGACCAACTCGAGGCTGCCCCAGAGATGATGGGGCGCCACGACGCCGTGCTTGATCTCGTTCCAGTGGCAGCGTCCGCCGTAGGAGTTGACGTAGAGGACGCGGCGGCGCGGTTTGACGCCGACGGGCGTGAGAATTGTGAGGCCGTACTCGTTGCGCTCGGTGATGCCGTGCGCGGGTTCGAGATCGACGGTGGGCGGGCTTTTTTTCATGGAAGCGGGTGTCACCAGCCGGCGAGACGGAGCGCGTGTTCGAGACCGCGCGCCGGCCAGGTGGAGCGGCGGCACTGGGTGAGCGCGAGCAGCCGGTGGATCGCGCGATCCGCCGGGCCTCGCGGATCATCGAGGGCGGGTTGCTCTTCGCCGAGGATCCGCGCCACCTCGTTCCAGTCGCGGTCCCAGATGGCCAGCCGCCGAAACCGTTCCGGACCGTGCTGCCGGAGGAGTTTCGCCACCTCGCGGTCCCACCATGGCAGGGGTTCGGCCTGCAGCCGGTCAAAGTCGGCTCCGGACTCCACGAAGCCTGCCATCCAGGACGGCTTCACCGGCACGATTTCCTCTGGCGGCCAGCCGCCGTGCATATGGTGGTAGCGACGGAAGATCTCGAGGGGGCCATCTCCGTCCTCCCGCAAAAGCTCCCAGGTCTGGTACCACCGCTGCTTGCTGCGCATCCGCTCCCACGCGGTGTACTGGAAGTGCAGCACCACGATATCATCGAGATCCAGCACCGGCGCGCCGACCGGACACGGGACCCGGGGGCTGTGGATCGCCCGCCCGTGGTGCGGCGAGCCGTCGTCGACAAAGCCGAAGGGCGTGTGACCGGGAGGTATCCAGGCCTCTCTTACGCCGGGGAGCAAGTTGACCCAGCGGAGTCGCACGACGGTTCCCGGTGCGGCGGCCGCGATCTTCGCCCAGTCGGAACTGTGCGCGCTGTTGGCTGACAGGGCCTCGTCCGCGTCGAGTCCCAGCAGGAACCGCGGTCCCGTCACCCGGCGTGCCGCCGCCAGCAGCAGTCGCTGGCGTCCCGCCTCGTCGTACTCCGCCGAGGGGTTGTGCAACACATCAACACCCGGTGCCCGTTCGAGAAACTCCCGTGTGCCGTCGGTGGACCCCTGATCCGCGACGATCACGCGCGTGGCCCACGTGCGCGCGGCGGCGAGGAACGGCGCGATGATCCAGCTCTCGTTACGAGTCGGGGTGAGGCAAAGCCGGTGGCAGCCGGCCAGAGCGGGCAGGGCGGGGGGCGTCATGGACATACGGGGCTGGGCGCGGCCGCTGGCCGGAACGCCGTGCGCACATCGGCGAGCAGCGTGGTGGCGGACGCGCGGCCGCCCGGAAGCGCGAGCCAGAAGAGGATGAAAAGAGGCGCCGCGATGGCGCCGGCGCCGGCGAGGCGTGCGGCCGGATCGAGCCCGCCGAGCAGGTGCCGGGCGGCCAGGAGGGCGGGCGCCAAGAGCGCCGCCGCCGCGAGTGGTCGGGCGACGGTCTGGAGGAAATCGCCGGTTCCGATCAACGATCCCACGCAGGCCGCGCGCAGTCGGGGTGCGATCATCAGGGCGGCTACGGTCACCTCGGCGATCGCGACTCCGGTCGGTCCGGCGACGGCGCCGGCGACCACGGCGGGCAGCAACAGGACCTGATTGAGCGCGGCCAGGCGGAGGCAGCCGCGGGCATCGCCGCGGCTGAGCAACAGCAGCGCGGTGGAGCCGACGGGTTGGCGGAACACGGCGGCGATGCACAGGATCCGCACCACCGGCACCGCCTGGTCCCAGCCGGGACCAAGCAGCACGAGCGTCGCCTCTTCGGCGAAGACCGCGAGAAAAACGCTGACGGGCATGGTCGCGAGGGAGACGAGGGTCAGGAGCCGCTGATATGCGCGGCGGTAGCGCTCCGGTTCGCGTTGCACGCGGCAGAGCGCGGGCTGCGCGACCTGATACAAGGGGCCGAGCAGTTGGTCCGTGGGCGTGGCGACGAGTTGGGCGGCCTGGCGGTAGACACCCACCGCGGCGGGGCCCGCGAATGCGCCCAACACCAGGCGGTCGCAACCGGCCGCGAGCGCGCCAAGCAAGTTGGAGCCCAGGACGTCCGCACCGAAACGGAGATGCGGGCGGATGCTCGCGAGGTTGCGCGGCGGGCCCGGCCTCCACGGCAAAAGGCACCAGGTGCCGACGGTGAGGAAGGCCGCGCGGGATACCTCGCGCCAGAGAAGTGCCCAGTAGCCCGCGCCGCGTGTGGCCAGCCAGATCGCCAGCGCGGTGGATGCCAGTCCCGCTCCGACCCGCGCCGTGGCCAGCGGTCCCGCCCGGAGGTTTCGTCCGAGGAGCGCCTGGTGCTGGATCGCGAGGCCGCCGGCCGGAAGGGTGAGCGCCAGACCGCAGGTAACCGCGATCAGGCGGGGATCACCCAGCATCCAGGCCAGTGCGGGGGACAGCGCGCAGAGTGCCACCGCGAGGAGCAAGCCGGCGGCGGCGTTGATCCAGAAGAGATTCGTGACCTCCGCGGCGGACAAATCCGGACGCTGCAGGGTCGCGGTCGACAGTCCGAGGTCCCGGACCTGCTCCGCCATCGCGACGGCGGCCCCTGCCATCATCACGACGCCGAAGTCCGCGGGACTAACCAGCCGCGCCAGGATCGCGACGGAGCCGAGTCGGACCGAGAAATCGAGGCCGGCGGCCGCTGTGGTGGCGACCGTCGCGCGCACCGAGCGGCGCGCGAGTTGGTCGGACCCCTCCCGCAGAAACCGGGCGAGTTCCATCAGAGTCGGAAAGGACCGCGATTGCGGGTCTCACTTGCCGATGCGGACGTTGATCGGGGGTTGGGTCTTCGCCGGATCCGGCGCCGGGCCCACGCCGTTTACCCAGCGGTAACCAGCGGGGATCGAGGCGTAAGCTGGCTGGGGGCGCGACGCATCAAATGGCGGCCAGGCGAGATCCCCGAACCAGGCGGGCTTAGCGGCGCGGAAGAGCGACGCGGGCACCGGGTCCGGCGCCGTGGCCTCCGAGGCCGGAATTCCGCCGGCGAAGTAGGAGAAGTTTCCTTTGCGCACGAGCGTCCCGGCGACCCCCGTGTCGAGTCCTTGGTATCCCGCCGGTCCCGGCGTCAGGATGTAAGCGACGCCGGTCAGGTTCTGGGAGTTGTTCATGGTGACGTTCTGCGGATCCTTGTACTCCGTGATGAGCCCGAGCGCGCTCGTCGCTGGTGTCATGATGAACCATCCCACGTGTGATGCGTTGAACATCGGGGCGGACACGGAGACCGCGCCGCCGGCCTGGGTGAGCACACCGGCTCCGGTGAGCGCGCCATCGTTCCACGGCGGGGCGCTGCCCGTGTAACTGCTGTTCCCCATGTTGGGGTTGCCAAGACTCACGCCGTCGCCGGCGAGGGTGTACCCCTCGCGCTGGAGGATGTTGCCGACGACGGAGTAGGCGCGCGTGAAGCGGTTCAGGCTGATCGTCCACGCCATCTGGCCTCCGAGGATCCCGTGCAGCCAGTTGCGGAAGACGGTGTCGGCGGAGGCTGATCCGAAATAACCGTCGCTCTGGAGGTTCGGCGCGATGTTCCCCTCGTAGAGGTTGAAGGCGTTGTGCGGACCATGGTTCGAGTCGATCGCGACCCCCGGCGCGCTGTCCTCGCAGAAGTTGTAGGCGAAAACGTTGCCCGAGCTCCCGTGGTTCACCTCGATCAGGGGAAAGGCCCGGTAGAGGATATTGTCCTCGATGAGGCACGCGGAGATGGTGTTGCAGAGCAGGGCGGCGCCGTTGCTGCCCGCGTGGTTCAAGGTGTCGAGAAAGCACCGGCGTACCTCGCATTGGGCCGAGTCGTTCAGGAAAAGATGATAATTGGCCGCCTGACGGATGTGGACATCGGTCACCCAGCAGCCGACGGCCTGCTGGAGCCAGACGGCGAAGGGGGCGGTGGACTGGCCCATCTCGATGCGCAGCGACTCCAATCCCACCGCCTCGGCCTGGAACTGCGCGGTGGCGACGATTGTCCGGGTGGCGCCAAGGTCGGCATAGAGCGGCGGATGGATGGAGAGGGTGGTGGCGGTCTTGCCGGTGACGCGGGTCATCTGCCGTTGCAGGCCTTCGTAGCCGAAGACGCTGATGACCGGGGTTGCGGGATTATTGTTCGCCCGGATCTGGATAAGCTGGCCGACGCTGAAGGCCGAGGTGTCGGCGATGGTCAGCGTCCGGCTACCCTTCCCGAGCCCGGCGGTGACCACGTTGCCGGAGGGCGGCCAGGACCACGTGTAATCGCTGCCGCCCCCGATCTGGAGAAAGGTCGAGCCGCCGACGGTGGCGATCAGCACCGTCGCGGAACCCTCGCCGCGGATCGTGATTCCCCGTTTGTAGCCGGTCGAAAGGGCGCCGCGGCAGAGGTAAGTACCCGCCGGAAGGAAGACGATGTCGCCCGGCACGGCCGCGTTGATGGCCGATTGGATCGCGGCGGTGGCGTCCCGCGAACCGGTCCGATCCGCCAGATAGGGGGAACTGGTGACATCCAGGCGGCGCGTGCGGTCGGTGGGGATGCCTCCGGGTACGCCGGTTGAGACGCCCGGAGTCCAATCGACGAGACGGGCGGCTGGTATGAGTTCCGCCCGGATTTGCACGAGCGAGGTTAGGAGGAGGGCGAGGGCGATCCTCGCGAGGTGGATTGGGAGCGGCGCATTCATGGCAGGTTCAAGGGTGTGAATTGAGTCGGGGCGCCGTGTAGCCGGCCGCGAACAGACGGCGCGCGAGCTCACGGGTGAACGCATCTGCTCCGGCCGCGTTCAGGTGTTGCGAATTGTAGAAGTTGGAGCGGTCGAGGCAGAGCGGCGATTCGCTGAAATCCCAGAAGGGAGCCCCCGAGGACGCGGCGAGATCGGCGATTTCCGCGAGGATCGCCGCGCGATTCAGCTGCAGCGGTCGCACGGCCGCGTGCTCGGGTGAGAGCACGAGTATCACCGGCAGGCCGGACTCACGGCACAGCCGAAGCAGCGCGGCGAGTTGGTCGCGTCCGCGGTCGTCGCGGGCGACCTCGTAACCGCCCGCGGCGCGGGTGGCGAAGCGCTCGAAGTCACCGGTCCACGACCACGCCCGGGGCTGGAAACCGGCGACGAGGGTCTCCGCGCGCTCGAGCCCCGCCAGCCGCGCCAGTCCCTCGAGCCAGTGCATCCGGGGATCGGCGACCGCGTGCCCGTAAAGCGGCACGTGGCGCCAGGCCCACGCGGAGCGGTGGACCGCCCGGATCTCGTCGTAGAGCGCCGGTTCGTCGAGGTACGGCAGATATTGCCCGGGGTCGTGAATCTCGGCCGGCGTGGCCAGCGAATGCAGGTCCAGATTGTGGATGACGAGATTGGGCGCGGGGTTGTGCCGTAGATGCGTGCGGAGCACCGCGAGTTGCAGGCCGGTGTGGGAGCCGTTGCGCCCTAAGTTAAGGGCGGGGAGGCCGGTGGCCGCCGCGAGCACCCGCGGGTCATAGTGCACGAGGGCGCGGGATGATCCGGTCACGACGATCCCCGCCGTGGCCCGACCTGCCACCATCCGGTTGGTGGCGCCGAAAGATCCGGTCTGCACGCGCCTCAATCCGTGCCTGATACCCGCATCCACCAGCAGGGCCAAAAGCGCCGTGAAGAGCGCGAATAGGGCCAGGCGCAGCAGGGCCCGGGCGGAGGCCGGCGATCGCGGCGGCATCAGAATTGGAAATAGATGAAACGGGATCCGCCATGCACGCCGGCCAGCGCGAGGAAGATCAGGAGACCCGCGTAGGCGCCCCAGCGGGGAAGCAGCGGCATTCCGGCCAGCAGCGTGCCGATCGGCCGGTGGCGGTGGAGGCGTTGCGCGGACTCCAGCAACAGCACCGCGAGCGCGCCGAACGCCATTTGTCGCGGCCCGCAGCTTTCGGTCGTCAATTGCAGCTCAGACCAGCCGGTCGCCAGACGGGAGAGGATCACAAGCGCTTCGGTCACTGAGGTCGCGCGGAAAAAGACCCAGGAAAGGCAGATCAGCAGGAAGGTTGTGCACCATCCAACCGTCTTCCGCGTGAAGTCCTGCTCCCCCAATCCCGCCCGCGCCCAGAGACGATCGCGTCCGTCGCGCGATGCGTGCCCCGCGGCGACGTAGGCGCCGTTGAGCAGTCCCCACACCACAAAGTTCCAGGCGGCACCATGCCACAGTCCGCTGAGCGCGAAGGTGAGCAGGAGGTTGCGGGTGCGGCGCCAGGACCCGGCGCGACCGCCCCCGAGGGGTACGTACACGTAATCACGGAACCAGCTGGAGAGTGAGATGTGCCAGCGGCGCCAGAACTCGCCCGTGCTGGAGGCGGAATAGGGCGCGTCGAAGTTCTCCATCAGCCGGAACCCGAGGACGCGCGCGGCCCCGACCGCGATGTCCGAATAGCCGGAAAAGTCACAGTAGATCTGATACGCGAAGGCGACGGTCGCGACAGCGAGCTGGGGACCGGAGTGCGCGGCGGGATCGCCATAGGCGTCGTTGACGTGCAGCGCGAGCCGGTCGGCGATGACGAGCTTCTTGAAGAAGCCCCATGCCATTCGCTTCAGCCCGCTGGTGAGCAGCGCGGGGTCGAACTCGTGGCGCGCTCGGAATTGGGCGAGCAGGTTTTGCGGGCGCTCAATGGGGCCGGCGACGAGTTGGGGGAAGAAGAGGACGTAGGTGGCGAAGATCCGCCAGTCCTGCTCGGCCCGCTGCCGGCCGCGGTGGACCTCGATCACGTAGCTCAGACTCTGGAACGTATGGAACGAAAGTCCGACGGGCAGGATGAGATCGAGGGTCGGCGGGGAGGGGCGCCAGCCTGCGAGCTCGGCGAGGCCGACGAACGTGGAGGTGAAAAACGCGTAGTACTTGAACGCGAAAAGAATCAGGCAGGTGGCAACGATGCTGCCGGCGAACCACGCCGTGCGACTGCGACCTCGGGCCGTTTCAATCTTCCTCGCTGCGGCAAAGTCGACGCCGATGGTTGCGCCGAGCACGAGGATGTATGCCGGCACGAACGCCATGTAGAACACGGCGCTGGCCAGCAACAGGAACGACGTGCGGCGCGCGTGCGGAAGCGCGAAGTAGATCGCGCAGACCGCCGGAAAAAACACCGCGAACTCCAGCGAATTGAAAAGCATCCCCGCTTCCGCCCTAAGGGGTCAGGGCGTTAAATGTTTAAACCGAGTGCCTCGTAACCACCGTCAGGCTCAGTCCATCGCCGCTTGCGACGGCTACTCCAACCCCGCGCTACGGCGGATCATGGATCCAAAAAGCCTGCTATCAGCTCCTTACAATAACCTCCCGTAGCGAGGGGTTCGCTCTAAACATTCAACGCCCTGACCCCATAAAAAAGGGGTCAGGGCGTTGAATGTTTTTTTGCCGCCACGTCCCCTCCAGGTGCGCTGACCCAAGATTCAGGTAGTACGGCCGGTGGCGATCAGGCGTGCGCCGTGAGTCGATGTGTTCATGCCCCGCATGCCACGAATTCAATATGAAGGCGCGCTTTACCACGTGATAAATCGCGGAAACTACCGTCGTGCCATTTTCGAAACGACCGGTGCTGCCCACGCTTTTGAGGCGGTGCTGTCCGAGACCTGCCTGCGGCACAGGTGGCGGGTTCACGCCTACGCCATCATGCGGAATCACTTTCATTTGGCGCTGGAGACCCCTCAGGCGAATTTGGTCGAAGGCATGCACTGGCTGCAGGGAACGTTTGCCTCACGGTTCAATCGCTTTCGCGAGGAGCACGGGCATTTGTTCCAGGGCCGTTACAAGGCGCTTTTGGTCGAGGATGCCACCGCGTTGATGCGCGTCGTTCACTATATCCATCTCAATCCGGTTCGCGCCGCAGTGGTTCCACCGGCAAGTTGCGCAACCTTCCGCTGGGGCAGTCTGCCTAAGCTGCGCCGGCCGGAGCGCCCGGTTTGGTTGGCGGCCGATATCCTGATTTCTCGGATGGGCTTCCCGGACTCCGCCGCCGGGTGGAGGCGGTATGCCGGGTTCCTGGCTGAACTCGCGGCAAACACATCGGAGCAGGCGAAACTGGAATTCGATCGGCTCTCCTCCGGTTGGGCCATCGGAACTCAGGCGTGGCGATCCGCCTTGGCGAAGGAATACCAACAGTTGTCCCTGCACCCGGGGTTGGAACGCCGCGAATTGCGCATGCTCCGGGAGGAGCAGTGGCGCGAGTCCTTCGATCGCGTGATGGCTGAGTTGGGAAAGCCGCGGGAAGCTTTGGCGAACGAAGCGTCCGACGTGGGTTGGAAGATCGCCGCCGCGGCTCGCTTGCGCAGTCGCGGCGTACCTTACTCTTGGATCAGTCGAGAGCTTATTCTGAGGTGCGACAGCAAACTACGCGGTCAGGTGTTCCAATTCCGGAGGGCCCATGGCACGGACGGCCCCCGGGGGGGAGATTCTCAACAATCAACGCCCTGACCCCTTATGGATGGGGTCAGGGCGTTTGGTGTTTTTTAGGGAGCTGCGCTCGCGGTGGCCTTGGATCGGGGAGTTGCGCAAGGGCCTAATTCAAAGGTCGTTACTCTGTAGAAATGGGATCAAGCGGGGAGCGGGGGAGCTTGCAGTCGATAATCTAAACGCCCAACGCCCTGACCCCTTTGGCGGCTAGGCGAAGAGGGTGCGATAGGTGCGGTCGGCGAGGGGGACGCGTGCGCGGAGCGAGGTGGTGGCGACGACGCCGGCGATCGTGAGCGTTCCAGCGAAGGCCATCGCGAGCACGGTATCCGGAGGGCCGAGTCCCGCGGCCCGCAGTCCACGGAAAAGCATCTGCAGCGCCGCGATCTGTAGCAGGTAGGCGGGCAAAGAATTCCGTCCGAGCAGGCGCAACCCGGACATTCCGGGGAACCGCGGGGATAGTCGCCTTCCAGCCGTGTAAAGCGTGGCCAGGGTCACCATGATCAAGCCGCTCGTCAGCGGAAACCCCGGCTCGCCGCCCGAGATGATCACCTGCAGCAGCACGAAGAGAAGCAGCGGCCCGGCCGGATGACACAGCGCGGGCGGCAGGTTTCCGAGCCTCGCGCCGCCGACCACCACGCCAAGCAGGCCCAAGGCCGCGAGCTCCAGGTTAAGCGGTGGCGCGGAAAAAATCGAAAGGACCACCGTGCCGCCGAAAACCGTGGAACCCAGCAGCAGCAGGCCGCCGCGTCCCCCGCGACCGCACGCCAGCAGGGCGCCGGAAGCGGCCAGCACGTAGGCGATGGGCAGCAACACGCCAAACACCGCCGCGCGTACTTCGCCTGGGCCGAGGATCACGCCGAGGCGCCCCGCAAATTCCTCCAGATCAAGCCTGCGATTGTAACTGGCCGGCAAGAGGGCGTGGGCGAGCACGTTCAGCGCAAGAAACAGCGCGAGGATGCGCCACCCGCGCCACCACAGCCGGCCCGGCAGACCGCTCTCGCCCGCCGACCAGCGAGGCAAGTAAAGCCGTCCCACGCCGAGCCCGGCGAGAAACACGAACGCCCCCGGTAGAAAGCGTAGATGACGCAGTACCGCCTGATCCGCCCCGCTGTAATTAACCGCATGATACGCGACCATGCACAGCACCAGCGCCCCACGCGTGAAGTCCAGCGCGTGGTCGCGGCTTCTCTCGGCTCCGACCCTCATCGGGCGGCGATGCGGTCCCACGCCGCTGCGACCGGCAGCACCACCGCGCCCGAGGCCTGCGCGAGATTCAGCGCGTGCTCCAGGAAGCAAGGCGTGACGCCGTGCCGGGAGGGGCGCGGTGAGATATCGTGCGTTACCAGAATCAGCCAACCATCCTCCGCGGCCGACGCGGCGATCGCCGCCGCGAGGGGGCGCGCGTCTCCCCGGGTCTGCTCGAGAAAGAATCCGCGCAGGCAGTTCAAGTCGATCAGGCCGGCGTTGTAGGTTTGTCCTCCGCCCCGGCAGCACGCGAAACGCTTTCCCATGCGGAGCTTGGTCGCCGCCCGGGGCGGACTGACCGGGTAAGAGAGCGAGCGTAGGCGGGTGCCGGGAAGGAAGCTTCCGAATTGCTCTGCATTCCGCGCGACGGAGGCCTCGAATTTCTCCGCCGGGGTTTCCCAGGCCGGGCAATGGGCATGCGTGTGGCAGCCGACCTCGTGACCGGCCGCCGCCAGCGCACGGAGGTCTTCAGGCGTGAAATGAGGTCCGGACACCCCGTCGCCCCCGGCTAGTCCGAGTGCGGTGTAATAGGTCGCGCGTGCGCCGTGCCGGGCAAGGATGGGCCCGCCCGCGGTCCACGCCGACCGGGGGAAATCATCGAAAGTGAAAGAGACGATCGGCCGGCCGGCCCGCATTCGGTAGGGACGGCGTGCGAGGTGGGCGGCGTTCCAACGGCCGAACGCAAGGCCGGCCCGCTTGAGCAAAGATCCCATGGCCATGTGCCCTCAGGATTCGGCGGGACGTTGGAAGTGCCGGACCGGACCCATGGCGCGGCTGCGCGCGAGGAGCCGGTTCCGGAGCTGCGTTTCCCATGCGAGCTTCAGTCCCCGACGAACCCGTCCCTGCCGGGGACGCCAGCTGCCGTTCATCAGGTGAACGCCGTGACGGCCGACGCGGTGCCAGTTTGCGGGGTCGCAGACATCACAATCCGGAGCTGGCTGCAGGACCGTGACATCGGCGCAGGCCTCGGGGTTTTCCGCGAAGGTGCGAGTCAGGAGCCCTGGACCGGTGGTGTTCAGCACATCGAAATCCGACCGGGCCCAGCGCGGGATGCCCCGAAACATCGGTTCCCGCCACGACGGGCTGTTGCGCGAATGCACGCAATTCCGGATCACCGCCGCGAGGAACGGGTGGCCGGCAGTCGCTCCGAAGGCGTAGTTGCCGACCTCCCAGTCAATGCCGTGCGCCTCGCGCAGGTGCTGGTTCAGGCTGATTTCCTCAAAGGGGAAGACAGCGACGAGGGGACGCAGATCCTCGAGCGACGTCTCCAGAATCACGTCGAGATCCACATAGAAGCCCCCGAGACGGTAGATGGCGAGATAGCGGAAAAAATCTGCCCGCTGCACGGCGTGCGGGAAACCATCGAAGGTGGCGCGGTGCTCCGGGAACTCCGTGGCGACGAATTCCGCGATGTCGTGGTCGTCGAAAAAAAGATACTCCCAGCCCGGATGATGGAGGCGCAGACTCGCGGCGGCCGCGCGGGACGCGGGCGCGAGATCGCGGGTGGGCGCCGTCTGGATGATGCGCGCCGGGATCTGGATTTCGGTTTTCATGGTTTTAGGATCCAAGATGCGCCGCGAGGTAAAGAAGCCCGACCGGAGTCATGCACGCGAAGTGGGATTCCGCCCCGTTTGCCAACAGCGCGGCCGCGAACACCGCCGCCCCGGCGACCGCCCACGGGGTTGGCCGAGCCAGCGCGCGGTGCAGGCGCAGAGCCGTGCTTCCGAGCAGCAACCCGAGCAGCAGGACCCCGATCGCCCCGCCGGCGAGGTAGACTTCCAGATATCCGTTGTGCGCTGAAAACGCGACCCACTCGGGAAGTCGCTCCCGGTGGGCCGGGTCATCCCACAGGCTCATGAACCCGGTACCGATCAACGGGTCGGTGCGCAGGGCGAGGAGTTCCCGCCAGACCTCGGTGCGTCCGGTGAAGGTCATCTCGCGCCCGAGTTCGGCCACGGCCGGACGCGTCCACTGGAACGCGGACTCGAGGAGGAGCAATGTGACCACGCCAAAGGCCAACAGCGGTAAAAGGCGGGGCAGGTGCCCTCGCACCACGGGTATGCGCGGGGACAGGAGCAGCAGGGCGGCGACGGCGAAGGCGAGGAGGGAGGACCGGCTCTGGCTCATTGCCAGCAGCCAGAGTCCGAGAGCGAGCAGGCCGGGCAGCAGCAGCGACGGAACGGATTCCGCCTGTTTTCCGCGGGAGCGGCGGCGTTCCAGCCAGTCGAAAAGCAGAACCACCGCGCACACCAGCACGGTCGCGCCGAGGGCGTTCTTCTGCGTGGTCACGCCCGTGACCTCGAGTCCTCCCGAGTGTTGGCTGTAGCGGCGCCCGAGGTCTGGGAAATAGCGGATGAGGACGACGGACAGCGGCAGAAGCAGGCACGCGCAGCGCACAAATACGGCCCGCAGGGCCTGCACGGGGTCCCGTTCGGTGAGGATCAGGAGCACGATCAGGATGTTCCCGGCCTCCTTGCCCCAGCGGCGCAGGGAAACGAGCGGCGAGTGGGCCCAGCAGACGGAGAGCAGGAGGTAGCCGTAGAAAAGAAGCAGCGGCCAATTGTGCCGGGCGACCTCGCCCCAGGCCACAGGCCGGCGCGCGAGCATCACGCACGCCGCGGTCATCAGCGCGAAGAACACGGCGCGATCGAGCGGGCTTCCCTCCAGGGTCGCGGCTCCGCCGAGGTCGAACCACAGGGAGAACGGGCGGGAAGCGAGAATCGCCAGCCAGATGGTCGGGATCCAGATCGCGCCCGAGACGCCGGGACGGGTCGCGGCATCCTTGCGGATGGCCCAGAAACCCGCGGCGGTCGCAGCGAGCAGGGAAAAAAGATTCATCCGCTTTTCTGGAGGATTTCGCGCTCGATAAGGCGCAGGCTGAGGAGCTGGTGGATTTCGCGGGTGCGATTGACGCGGCCGCTAAGATGCTCGTCCACCACCCGGGCGGTGGCGCCGGGGGCGAAACCAGGGGCTTCGAAGCCGTCAAGTAGATCGCGCACGACCGGCGCCAAAGGTTCGCGGTACCAAAGCCGGAAGTGGCAGAACTTGTGCCGCCCGAGAAAGAGACGTTCGGGATGGAGGCCGCGTAGGCGCTGTTCGATCGGCGCCAGCCAGCGCGGCATCCCGTAGTCCCAGACGTACTCCGCCCGTGCGGTCGCCTCACGCCACAGGCGGGCAAGTGGCGTCACCAGCGGGCGCGGGGGATGTTGCAGTCCCCGGTCGCTAGGCATGGCCGCGAGCCGCGGAGACCGCGCGGCGATGAGCCGCAGGAGCGGGTCGGCGCTCCCGCGGCGACCCTGCGGAGTGCGATACGCCAGTGCCACCAAGGCGGGATCCAGAAACGGGGTACGGGGTTCAATCTCGGCTTGTTCGACGGCCAGTCGGCCCCGGTGCAGCCACGGCATCTGCTTGAACGCGATGAACGTGAGGAGGTCGGTCGTGGCCTCCTTTTGGAGGGTATCCACCGCCTCCAGGGCCAGCCGATGGAACTCCGGCCGCAGTAGCGCGAGGTCGGTGCGCTGCGGGCGCAGCGCAACGTGACCACGCAGGATTTCCGAGCCGTAGTTTCCCGTGAGCCGTCGTCCGGCGATCGCGCGCGCCGCGCGGTTCAGGTGGATCTCGGCTGCTCCGGATACATCCAGCTCACCATCGCTGGCGACCACCGCCTCGGCGGCAAGACGCGGGAAATCCGCGAAGAACTCACCGCCGATGCGTAGGGTGGTGTGGGGACACCCGCAGGCGGTGGCGAGGCTCCGCGCGATGGTCACATCGGCGCAGTCGCGCAGTGGTCCGCCGAAGGTGTAGCACGGGAGCTGACGGTCCGAGGACCATGCGAGCACGGCGCGGCTGTCGAGACCTCCGGTCAGGGAAAGGCCGGTGTCGGCCGCGTCGTCGAGGCAGCGTTCGAGCGCGGCGGGAAACTCCTCGAAAAGCTGCAGGTTGTACTCGTCGGACGGCAGGGCGGAGCGGGACTCCCAGCAACTCGGAGTGAAATGGCGCGCGGGGCGCACCTGACCCGCGGGAGTGAGCGACCAGGCGGATCCGGGCGGCAGGGCCCGGATACCCTCGAAGAGGGTGCGATCCTGAAGCACGCAGCCGAGCGCGAGGTATTCGGCGAGACCGCGGGGATCGAGTCGCTTCGGGCGGGGCAGCAGCTCCAGCACCGCGCGGACCGAGGTCGCGAAGATCAGGTGATCCGCGCTCTCGTGCACGAATAGACGACCGAGACCATGGCGGTCGTTGCACAGCGTGACTTCTCGGTGGCGACGGTCGATGAACACCGCGCGGAGCGGTCCGCTGAGCCGCCCGAGTGAGGCGGGGCCGCGCAACCCCCATGCTTCGGCCAGGGCCGCGGGCCGCGTTCCGGTATCGTGGGATGCCATCATGACCCCGACGTCGCCCGCGGAGTTCCAGACCGGAGACTGCGCGGTCCCGGTGCAGGCGACCGCGAGCCCGCCCTGCGCGAACGCGCTCACCGCACGGCCGGGAGCGACCGCGGCGCACATCCGGGCGGCGAGGAGCGCGGGAGGCGGGTCGTCCGGGCGCGCCGGGAAGCGGCGGAGAAATCCGGCGATGACGTTCATGGGGTTAAGACTGGAGCCGGCGGGAGGAATCGAACCAACCGTCAGCCGAGTACGAATCGGCTGCTTTGCCACTAAGCTACACCGGCGGGGGAAAGGATCAGGGCGCTGCGTCCGGTCTTTGCCGCGGCAGGGCGAACGCGCGGATACGCAGGAAAAGGTTCAGCATGGGCTCCGGCAGGCGGTCGCCGGTCCGCCGGTGGAAACCGGTGTGGAGGGCGAGGCGGCCGCGCCAGTTGAGCGCCACGTGGTAGCGCGGGACGCGCACGTCGCGGAAGCCGTTGCGGCGCTTGAACTCGGTCATCGGGCTGCCGTGTTTCCGCCCGTACACATATTGCCCGTAGATCAGGTGCCGGACCGGCAGGCGGGGACAGAGCTCGATGGCGGCGGCGAGGAGCGCGTGGGAAGGGAAGACCTCGCGGTGGGCCTGCGTCGCGAGAATCTGCATGATGCGCGCGGAGCCTCCCACCCGCACCAGCTTCACGAATCCGATGAGGGCCTCCCCGAGGTAGGCGCCGAGGAAGTGGGCGCGCGCGAGGAACGAACCGTTCTCCCGCCGCACGGTCGCAAGGTCCTTGCCGTGGTGGGGAAAGCGGCGCCCCTGCCGCACCGGCGTCTCGTCATAGATCCGCTTGATGCCCGCCACCAGCGCTTCGTCAAAGGGAGCGGACCGCACGACAACGCCCGCCTTGCGGGAGCGGCGGATGTATTTGCGGGACTCCTGCGGGAGCGCGTCCCACCAAGCGGCGAAGTCCGTCACATCCGCGACCGCGTTGCTTTCCAGTGAACACGGGAACGCGTGCCGCGGCGCGGGATCCTCGATGGTCTGGGAGAACGTGATGAGGTCCGCTCGCAGGCGCGACGATCGCACCGCCGCGACCAGTTGCGCGGGTTCCGGGTGCGGGGCCTCGAGCCAGATCTCATCCCGCAGGCGGGCGATGCGCGGCCAGGTGCCATCGCATTCGATGGCGTGGCCGGCGACTTCCAGCGGAGAGTCACGGAGCGTGGCGAGCAGCCTCATGGGTTTCTGGTGCGCACGGGTTCCAGGCCGGCCGCGGCGAGCAGTCGCCCCGCGTGATCGCCGAGCCGGATCGCGAGGCGCATGAACGTCGGTTGCCCGCAGAGGAGCGCCGGGGGCAGGAGCAGCGTGTACAAGGGAAGTGCGGCGGCGGACGATGCGGTGGCGCGAAATGGCGCCGGGGCGACCCGGAGGCTGTCCCGTCCTCGCAGGAGCGCACGGCGCATTAGGTAGCGGCGGGTGCAGCGGTGCGGCGGGACCTCCTCGGTCACGGCGGCCTCGGTGCACCAGGAGAACTCGTGGCCCGCGGATGCGAGTCGGCGGAACAGGTCCACATCCTCCCCGCCGGTGCTGAGCCGCTCGTCAAAGACCGGGCGGAGCACGTCCAGTACCGGCTGGCGCAGCAGGACGTTGCCGGTGCGGCAGCGGGTCCATGGCAGCCGGGTGCCGGTCGGCAACTCGTCGCGTTCCCAGAAGCCGCCGCGAAGCACCCACGCGGGGGGCGGGGTGGCGTACCTGGGTCGCACCGGACCCAACACGGCTGCGGTGCCGTCCCGGACCAGGGCGGCGTGCAGTTGTCTTAGCCAGTCCGTCGCCGGGGACTCGTCATCGTCGATGAACGCGACGAGATTGCCCGAGGCACCCTCGAGGGAACGGTTGCGGGCCCGCGCAATGTTGGGCACCGGTTCCCAGCCTGCGCGCACCGGCACCGGACTTGTGCGGGCGAACGCCGCGATCAGCTCGGCCGCGGATGCGGCGGGATCGTTGTCCACGACCGAGAGTGAGTGCGTGAACCGGCTCGACCGCTCCTGCCGCGCGAGATCTGACAGCAGGCCGGCCAGACGGTCTGTGCGCCGGCAGGTGCACAGGCAGACGGTGATGTGATCGGGCGGCACGGAAGGTCACACGGGGGCGACGGCGGCGTCAGGGCGGCGTTTTCCGCGCAGGAGAAGACGAAGGCGCGCCATCTGCTCGGCTCGATGGAAGGCGATGAGGTCGCGGGGGACGCCGCGGGGTGAACGGCTGAGGACGGACCAGAGGTAGCCGGCGAGAAAAAGCGCGCCCCCAGTGACCCGCGGTCGGCGGCCGAGAATGTAGAGGCCCCGCAGGATCGCCCAGAGCGGGTGGCTGCCTGTGAGGTGGGCTTTGCGGCCGTAGTGAAAGGGGACCAACGCCGCGCGGTGGTTCCCGGTGCCCAAGGCGCGCCGGTGAAAGCAGAGGCGCTCGGGAAATGTCCGTGTTTCCCAGCCCTTCTGCCGGGCGGAGGTCACGGCGATCCAGTCCACCGCCCCGCCTTTCACCGGCATATATCCGCCGATGTCGTCAAGGCAGGCGCGGCGGAACAGTTGGCAGGCGCCCGACACATGGCGCCAGGTGGCGGAGCGTGATTGGAAGCTGTGGTGTTCGATCGAGATCTCGTCCTCCACGAAAGGAGTGCCGGCGACGCCTAGGCGCGGCTCGCGCGCCATCCGCTCGACGAGGAAGGCGAAATAGTCCGGGCCCACTGTGATGTCGGCGTCCAGGTTTCCGATGTAGTCGCAGCCAAGGTCGGCGAGAACCTCCCGTCCGGCATTGAAGCAGCGGGCCTTGGCCGCGAAGTGGCGATCCCGCCGCTCGGGGAGGCGGAGCAGCTGGATCCACGGATACGCGGCGGCGTGGCGCCGAACGATCGCGTCGGTCGTGTCGGTGGATCCGTCGCTGACGACGATCCAGCGCTCGGGGCGCAAGGTCTGGTCGATCACCGCCGCGAGGGTGCCGGGGAGAAAGGATTCCTCGTTGCGCGCGGCGGTGATCAGGGCGTAGCGGCGCCCGGGTAATCCGGTGGGGTGCACAAGTTGGTTCATGACAGGGTGGCGACGGGGCGGCGGGCACACTGGAAGATGAGGTGGGCCAGCGCGTGGAACATCGTGGCTTGGCCCCAGTGGAAATAGGGCGTTGCGGCGCGAAGCAGCGGATAGCGCCGGTGAATGAAATGACCGTCGGGTTCCTGCATGTTCCGGATCGTCCATTCGGCGATCAACCGGGCGCGCGGCAGCGCTCCGGCATCTGCGTCGGCAAACAGGCAGAAGGTGTCGATCGCCTGCGCGGCGCACTGGATGTCCACCGGGTGCCGCCGGTTATGATAATACGCGGGGCGACCGTCTGATCCGAAGAAAGTGCCGCGGTAGTACTCGTATCCGCGCTTGAGGTGGGGGCGGAATTCCTCGTCGCCGGTGGCGTCGAGGTAACGCTTCAGCGAGTCCAGATTATACGCGGTGTGGAAACTGTCGATCCACCGATGGTTCGGCGCCTCCCCATACCACCAGGAACCGTCGGGGCGTTGGCGGTGGCAGCTGTACGCCACCGCGGCCCGCGCGACGGCGCGAAACTCCGGATCTGGGCGCAGGCTCCAGGTGCGCGCGAGCAGGCCCGCCCCGAGGAGGTTCGCGTTGTGGACCGGATTGACGCCGAGCGCGGTGTAACTGAGGCAGGCTCCGTCGTCGGCCGGTTCTCGCGGAAGCGTTAGTATCCAGCGACAGGCCCCGGCTGCGACCTCGAGATACCGGGGGTCAGGCAGCAGGTCATGGGCATCGAGGAACGCGTGGCCGATCAGGCTGGTCCAGACGATCGTCGGCGTGTGGGCGGGGATCCGGCCGGTGCGCGTGCTGAAATCGAAATGGTTACCCCAGCAGAATCCGACCTGGCCGGGTTCCCGGGCCGCTTCCAACCAATCGAGGCAGGCCCGCGCTTTCGCGGTGTAAACTGCTTCACCGGTGGCGGCGGCGAGCCGGGCGTAGCCGCCGGCCATGAAACCACGGCCCTTGGTTGATTCCAGAGGCCGTACACCGATCCACGGGCGCAGGTTGATGGGTGATTTCCAGACCAGCTGCTGGAGGATCCGCTCGCCCATGAGGGTGCCGCCAGTCAGCGGACGGAGGAACGAAGTGAGGCCGTCGCCGGGATCGTACCCGCGATAGTTACGCTCCTCCACCCACGCCTGCACCGCGCGCAGACTGCGTTCGATCGTTTCTTCCATGAATTTACGGCCACCCTCCCGCCCTAAGGGGTCAGGGCGTTAGGCGTTTAAAGAGCTTACGGATTAAACGCTTAACGCCCTGACCCCTTAGCGGGGGGTGACCCCTTAGCGGGGGGCGTCGCTGGGTGTGGTGACGTTGGCTTCACTCCGGTTTCACGGGCGCTTCCGTCGCGGATCACGTCGTCTATCAACCGGAGATAGTCGGCCTCGCGGGACTCCCAATTGTTGCGCGCGGCGTACTCGAGCGCCTTGGCCACGCGGGTGCGGGTTCCCTCGGTGTCGCGCAGTGCGTCGAGCATGGCGCGAGCCAGGGAGCCGGCGTCGCCGGGCTGGAAGAATCTCACCACGGAGTCGTCAAAATAGTGCCGGTCTATCCGCGTGCCTGCAACCACCACAGGAACACCTAACGCCATGAACTCCATGATCTTGGTGCTGTAAGCCTCGTTACCGAAGGTGTCGGCTCGTTTCGGGACAATGCCCAGGTCCGCTCCCGCCATCACCTCGGCGATGTCCCGTACCGGTACCGGGTCGTGGAACCGCACGATACCGCGACAATCGAGTTCGGCCGCGAGGGCCACCAACGCCGGCTTCATGCTGCCGTCTCCGTAAAAATGCAGCTCGGCGTCCGGAATCTCGGCGCTGACCTCCCGGAATGCTAGGAGCGCGAGGTCAAGTCCCTGATGCCAATGCAGGCTACCTGGGAAAAGTATCACCGTCCGATGGTCGGTGCGCCGTCTGAGGCCTGGGCGATGGACCCGGGAGTCGACGTGGTTGAGGAAAACCGAGCAACGTCCGGCGGTGCCGGTGCGGGCGGCGTACTTGTCCCGCCAAAGGTGGTTGGAGACGATGATGTGGTCCGCCGCCGCGGCGGAGGCGCGTTCGAGCAGTTGGAGAAGCGAGCCGGAGAAACCGGGCCTCCCGTCGCGGAATTTGGCCGCGTAGAACTCCGGGGTGAGGTCGTGGATGTCGAGAATCACGCGGGTGCCCCGTCGGCGCAGCAGCCTGGTCGCGAGCACGAGGAAATCCGGCATGTTATGCACGTGGACCAAGTCGAAGGGGCGATGGGCCGATTCCGCCGCGAGCCAACGGGCAGCCCGCCAGAGGAAGCGGAGTGCCGGGCGCAGGTGGCCAAGGGGAGAGCGCTCATTTTTGACGAAGCGATCGTCCAGCCGGTGCACCTTCACGCCTGAGAGGGTGGTGCTCACCGGATCGCTCTGGTGCCTTCGCAGGGCCAGCACCTCCACCCAATCGCCGCGCGCGGCCAGTGATTCCGCGTAACGCAACACCCGGTTGTCCTGCTCGTAGCATGATTGCGTGAGAAGGCAGATCCGGCGCGGCCGGGCGCAGGGCGGGCGCGGGGCGATGGTGTTCACGTGGGCGGCGACCTCGCGCGGCAGCGCGTGCCACGCCTGGTCGCCGTGACGGTCGCGGACGTGTGCGAGCAACGAGGTGTAGCAGGCGACGGGATATGTGCGGGCCGAGGCGGGTTCTCCCTCGAGGCACAGATAGTCCGGGTGGACATTCACGAGCGCCATGCCGCCGTGCTCGGCGATCCAGTCTAGCTTGCGGAGCCAGATTGCCGGGGATGCCTCCTGCAAAAGTAGAAACAGCGTCGAGTCCTGCGGCAGCGTGTAGGGCAGCTCCACGTAGCCATCGCGCTCCCTCTTTGCCCCAGGTGCGGGGATCCAGAACGGGAAGATGGTTCCCGCACCTTCCGACTGGGGCTCGAAGGGGTCTGTATCAAAGGTCGAGGAATCCCAGCTGATCGCGAGATCGTGCAACCATTCGAGTCTCCGCAGCATGAAGCCGGCGCGAAACCCGGTGGCTCCCCAGTCCCGTAGTCGGTGGTTGATCCGCGCTGCCTTCGCGGAAAAGCCGCGACGGGAAGTGAAAAGTTTTCCGTCATGATGCAGGTCGTGGACGCCAACCTCGAAGCCATTGGCGAGCAGCCAGACGCGCAACTCTTTGGGTGCTGCATAGGCCCCCTCGGGAACAAAATTGAAGCAGGAGCGGAAGCCGAGTCGCATCTCCAGCTCAGCGAGCGCGCGGCACTTGGCGAGCCCCGCCGGTCCCTCGACGTCGTGGGTGATCACGAAGGCGAAGCGCCGATCATGGGGCCAGCCGGGCCAACCAACCGGTGGCCTAGGCGATCCCGGGTCTATCGGCCAGGTAGCGGCGAAGCGCCGGCGGAGTCCGGACGAGGCGTTGCGGCGGAGCGCCATGCGCAGACGCCACGGCAGCAGCGGCTTCACCGCATAATAGCAACGATGCAAAAACATCCTCGATATGTCCGCCTAAGGGGTCAGGGCGTTAGGCGTTTAAAGTGGCCCCGGGAATAAACATTCAACGCCCTGACCCTTTGGGGAGGAGCCTACGCGTAAGGGGTCAGGGCGTTGGGCGTTTGAAAGGGTGGAGATTTAAACGCTTAACGCCCTGACCCCTTTGGGGGTTAGGGGGTGGCGAGGTGGTCTTCGTGCAGAAGGGCGGGGATGTAGCGGCGGCTGCGGTTCAGGACCACGCCGGCGCGGGCTCCGGAGGCTTCGAGTAATCCCAGGGCGCGGCGGGCGACGTCGCGATCGGTGCGTTCGGCTTCAACGACCACCAGCACCAGATCCATGAACGACGCGAGGCGGGGGGTGACGCTGATCTGGCTCACGGGAGGCATGTCAAAAATCACGTAGTCAAAGGAGCTCGATTTCAGGCGCGGAACGAGGCCGCGGAAGCGCCGGGGAAGGTTGCTCGAGGCCCCGCCTTGCGCCGTGTCCTCCGCGGCGATGAAAAGATTGGCACCTGCCACCCCCGCCGGTCCGTTCGAGAGCATTTCCTCCAGGCCGCCGGCGGCCCGGCCGTGCAGAAAGTGATGTGCCGAGCCGCTGGAGCCGGCAAAGCTCACCAGCAGCACGCTGCCGTCGCCAGTCTCGGAAAAGCAGCGCGCCAGCCCGGCCGCGGTCGTCGATACGCCGGCCCCGCGACCCAATCCAGTCACCGCGACCAACTTGGGTTTATGCGTGAGCCCGCGCGCCTCGAAGTCGGCGATGAGGCGGTCGCGCAAAGTTTCATGGAACGGCCGGAGCGGATGCGGACGCGGGGGAGGTGCTCCTTCGGGCTCGGGCTTGCCCGGGGCGAGGAGCGCGGCCACCCCCTCGAGGTTTCGTCGCGGTTGGAGGGGGATATCAATCAGGAGCGGGGTGCGCAGCTCGCGTTCCACATCGACGGAACGCTTGAGGGAGCGGTCGAGGTACCACTCCGTGAGGAACGCCCACGCGAGGCCGACCAAGAGACCGCCCGCGAGGAGCATCCCAGCGGTGCGCCGCGTTCCGCCGCTATCGGCGAACGGCGGTGACGGAGTCTGAATCTGGCTGATGTTCGCAACTCGCCCTCCGCCGAGGGTCTGGCCGATGCGCTCCTGTTCCAAGCTGGCCGCGTAACGCCGAAGGTTGGTGTCCTCCAGGTCGCGCTGCCGCCGCAACTCCTGGATCCGGCCTTCGGATTCCTCGGCGCGTGTGTGCTCGGCGCGCGCCTCCTCCAAGCCGCGGGAGAGCACCGCGACGCGGGCCTCGAGCGCCGCGACGTGCGCGGCGGCTTCCTCCGTGCGGCCGGGGTCCGCAAGCCTTCCGGGCGCACCGGAATGTTCAGCCAGCGCCGGGTGCTCGACCATCAGGGCGTCCCGCCGCGCCAGCAACAGGTCCAGCCGTTCCCGGACCTCGCGCACGCGGCCGCTTTCCGGGGTGAATTGCGCGAGCAACTCGCGCTCCACTTGCCTTAGCTGCAGCGCCTGCTGCACGAGTCCTTCGTAAGCGGTGGCGATTTCCGGCGGCGGGGTCGGGCCGGCCAGGGAAACGGCCGGTTCGCGCCGGCGGAGGCGCTCGAGGAGGGCTGACCGTTCGGCCAGGCCGGCCTGAGCCAGCAACAATTCGCGCCGGAGGCCCGAGATCCTTTCCGCCTGCTCGCGGCGGGCGTCCTCGGGTGAGATTACGCCGGCGGCGGCGGTGGCCTTTCGCAGTTCTTCCTCGGTGCGGGCCAGGCGCGCCCGCAGGCGGTCGGTTTCCTGGGACAGCACATCGCCGACGAGCCCGTTGGCGGTGTGGGTCTCAAGGTGCAAACGCAGATATCGGCTGATGAGATCGCGGAGAATGGGCTGCACCAACTCGGGATCCGGGTGCCGAAAAGCGATGTGAATGACGCTCGTGGCCGGAGCCACGCGGATGGAGAGATTGGAGCGCACCGCGGCGACGGCCCCGGCCGGTCCACCCGCCGCTCCCATCGGACCGAGGATCCGCTCGGGACCGGTCGCGTCGACCACCTGGCGAACCAGATCAAGGCTGCCGAGGATTTCCGCCTCCGACTTCATGATGGTGTCACCCCGCGGATCCGGGGACTTCGCGCCGGCTTCCCCGCCGAGCGCGCGACTCTCGGAGAGCACGTAACGCACCAGCAGCTTGGCTTCCGATTCGTAAGGCGGATCCCCGAGGAAGCGAACGGCCCCCGCGGCGACGGCGCCGGCCAGCGCGCACAGGAGGATCTTAACCTTGTGACGGAACAGCGTGTAGTAGATATCGCCCGCGGTGAGCGTGGCCGGCGTGGAAAACGGCGGTTCAGTGGAGTCGGCTGCGCGGTGGGGCGCTGAGGGCGCGGTGAGCGGATTCATGCGAGACGGGGATGGAGGAAGGCGCCGATGGCGCGGAGGACGGGCAACGGGAGTCGGCGGAAAAGATGCGTCGGCCAGGTTCCGGCTCGGTCCGGGGCGGGGAGTGGGCGGCCGTTCCGCGGATCGAGGCGAGTGTAGGCGATGTCGTGCTCGACCGCTCCCCAGGAGAGTTTGTAGCGCCGCAGGCCCTCGGCGCCGACCGACGTGCGGCCGAGATGGAGTTCCACGCAGCCCTGCCGGGCGAGGTGCGCCGCGGAGTCCGCCATCAGCAGATGATTGGGCCGGAAAGCGTGGTGATCGGGATCCGAGGCGCCGTACTTGTACAACGCGCGTTGGCCGTGCCGCAGGAAGACCGCCCCGGCGAGATCCCGGCCGCTCCGGGTGGCGAGCGCCACGAAACCCAACCCCGGCGCGATCAGCGCGGGTGACATGGCGGCGAAGAAACCCCAGGGCGCTGGAGGTGATCCGTGGCGTCGGCGAGTCCGGCAATAGAGCGCGTGAAAGCGTCGGAGCGCGGATTCGTCGTGGGAGAATTCGACTGCGACACCGGAGCGCACGGCTTTCCGCACGGCGCGGCGGACCGAGGGTGCGGCGCCCGCGGGAACCGGTGAATCCCCTGGATCCAGACACAGCGCATGACCGTGAAAGCGGGTGGAAGCCGCCCCTTCGGAAAGGGCGCCGTCACCCCTTAGTTCCAAGCATCGCCAGCCTGAGTCGGCGGCATGGCGCGCCATCGCGGCCTGCAGGAAGTGGCGCGCGTCCGCGCCGCGGGATAAAATCGGGCAGAAGTCGGCGAACGGAAGGGAGACTCCGCGAACACCCCGCGGCCAGACTGGAAGCTCCGTGACGGGGAGGGCGGCCTCGATCGTTCCGTCCGCGGTGCTGGCGATTAAAATCCGGGTGCGGAACCCGTAGGCGGCATGCAACGCGCGCGACCACGCGGGTGAGTGGAACACCGTGGCGCCCGGGAGGTCCGCCGACGCGGCCGCCGTCGCGGGGTCGCTCCGAGGGTCAATCGAACGGATCCGAAGAGCGGCGGACACGGACGCCGCCGCGTTCACGTGAGTTCCAGCCGGACTGGCCGGGCGAGCACGTCCCGGAGCTCGTGGGCGACGCGTTCCAACTGTGAAGCGGCAAGTTCGGGAAACATCGGAAGCGACAGCACCTCGCGTGCGCCCTGCTCCGCGTGGGGAAGCGAGCCCTCGCGGTAACAGAGTCCGCGGTACGCGGGCTGGAGATGAACCGGCACGGGATAGTGGATCCCGCACATCACCCCGCGGCGCGCGAGCTCCGCGAGCACACGGTCGCGGTCCGCCACCCGCACCACGTACAGATGGAAAACGTGGGTTCGGCCCTCCGCCGTGGACGGTGCGACCACTTCCGGCGCGCCCGCGAGCAACTCGTCGTAGCGCCTCGCATGGAGCTGGCGGCGTTGATTGCCCTCGGAGAGGCCCTCGAGCTTCACGCTGAGGACGAGCGCCTGCAGGCCGTCCATCCGCGCGTTCCATCCGATACGGCGGTGGTGGTATTTACGCGTCTGGCCGTGCTCGCGCAGCGTGGCCACCGCTTCCGCCAGCTCGGGCTGGTCCGTCACCACCGCTCCCGCCTCGCCGATCGCGCCGAGGTTTTTGCCGGGATAGAAACTGAAGCACCCGGCGTCGCCCAGCGTCCCGGCGCGCCGCCCGTGATACTCGGCGCCGTGCGCCTGGCAGGCATCCTCGATCACCCGCAGGCCGTGGCGACGCGCGATCGCAAGGATCGGATCCATGTCCGCCATCTGCCCGTACAGGTGCACGGGGATGATGGCGCGGGTCCGGGGTGTGATCGCGGCCTCCACGGCCTCGGGGTCGAGGGTGTGTGTGCGGGGATCGATGTCGGCGAAGACCGGCGTGGCCCCGCAGAACGTGATGGCCTCGGCCGTGGCCATGAACGTGGCCGGGGAGGTGATGACCTCGTCGCCGGAGCCCACGCCGAGGGCCGCGAGGGCGAGCCAGATCGCTTCCGTGCCGCTGCCGACACCGACGGCGTGGCGCGCACCGCAGAAACGGGCGAACTCCGACTCGAAGCGCTCCACAAACGGGCCGCCGGCGAAGGCGCTGCTGTCGAGGGCCTCGTCGAGGGCGGCGCGCAGCCGCGGCCGCAGCGGCTCGTGGGCCGCGCGCAGATCAAGGAAGGGAACGGCAGGATGGTGCATGGGGATGGGAAGGGAGGACGCGGGCGGGGTTGCCGGCGACGGTCTCGCCGGGTGGAACGCTGCGGGTCACGACGCTACCGGCCCCGACGATCGCCCCTTCACCGATGGTGATGCCGCAGAGGATGGTGGCGCCCGAGCCGATCGACGCCCCGCGCTTCACCACAGTGGGCACGCAGGTCCAGTCCCCGGGGCCCTGGAGTTCACCGAGGCCATTGGTGGCCCGGGGGCGCGGATCGTTCGTGAAGTTCACACCATGCCCGATGAAAACCTCATCCTCGAGCGTCACCCCGGCGCACACGAACGAGTGGCTGGAGATCTTGCAGCGGCGGCCCACGCGGGCGCCCCGCTGGATCTCGACGAAGGCGCCGATGCGGGTGTCGTCGCCGATCTCGCACCCGTAGAGGTTGACGGTGCCGTGGATGGCGACTCGGGCGCCGAGGCTGACGTCGGCGGCCACGGGATTCAGGAGGTCAGGATTCCGGTTCATGCGAAAGACGCGGCAAGGCGACGGTCGACGGCGCCGTGCGGGCCATGGATGTGTCGCCATTACGATGGGGTGGCGGGGCCTCGGTCCGGAGGGACGAGGAGGAAGTGGAAGACGAGGAGCACGGGGCGAGACGCACGGCGGCCCCGTGGTTTCGGAGGGACTCGGTCGAAGCCTCGAGAATCCGGACCACGTCGAGACCTTGGGCGCCGGAAGTCAGGGGGGTCTGGTCCTCGCGGATGCATTCCAGGAAATGCGTGCACTGGTTCCGCAACGGTTCCTCGTGCTTGATGTACGGGCAGTAGGTGTCCCCGTAGTGGTAGGCGTAGTGGAACGCGGCGAACGTGTCGTAGAGCGGCGGGCGCTCGATGCGGACGTCGTGGATGCGCAGTTTTTCGGGACCCGCGACGTCGTCATAGACGATCATGCGCGAACTGCCGACGATCGTCATCTCCCGCACCTTCCGCGGGTCGTGCCAGCTCGTGTGGATGATGGCGGAGCGTTCGCGGGAGAAGTGGAGGCTCATCCAGGTCACGTCCTCCACGCCCCGGGTCATGTGCGAACCCCCGCAGCAGTTCACCCGGTGGGGCATCTCCTGCATGATGTGGAGGATGATCGAGATGTCGTGGGGCGCGAGGTCCCACGCGACGTTGATATCGCGCTGGAACAGCCCGAGGTTGAGCCGCCGGGAGGCAATGTAGCGCAGCTCGCCGATATCGCGGTGGTCGACGATTTCGCGGATTTTCCGGATCGGCTCGGAGAAGAGAAAAGTGTGCCCGACCATGAGCACGAGCCCGAGGCGGCGGCTGATGGCGATGAGTTCCTCGCACTCCGCCACGGAGGCGGCCATCGGCTTCTCCAGCATGACGTGCTTGCCGGCGAGCAGGGCGCGCCGGGCCATCGGGAAGTGCAGCGGCACGGCGGTCGCGATGGCGATGGCGTGCAATTCGGGGTCCTCGACCAGGCGCGCGTAGTCGGTCTCCCGCTGGATCTCTGGATAGAGCTCGTGCAGGTGGGCGAGGCGCCCCTCGTTGACGTCGCACATCACCTTGAGACGGCAGGCCGGGAGGGAGCGGAAGTTGCGGATGAGGTTGGGACCCCAGTAGCCGCAGCCGACGACGCCGACATTGATGCGGGATTTCATGGTTGGGAGGCGGGGCGACGGGGCGGGGAGGAAAGGACGGGGGCCGGCCGGCGGAGGGCCGAGGCGATCTCGCGTAGAAGCGCGACCGGGGTGAGCGCGATGATCGCGAGATCGAGGGCGGGGGAACGGCGGCGTGCGTAGCGGAGATCGAGCGCGAGCATGGTACGGAACGTCGTGCGGTTCTTGCCGCTCACCTGCCAGAGGCCGGTAAGGCCCGGGTGCACGGCCACGCGGGCACGCTGGGCCCGCGGATGCAGGCCGAGCTCGTAGTCGAGCGACGGGCGTGGACCGACGACACTCATGTCGCCGCGCAGGACGTTCACGAGCTGGGGCAATTCGTCGATTCCGGATGCGCGCAGGAGACGTCCGCCGGGGAAAACGCGGCCGTCGCGTTCCTGGTCGAGCTTGCGCAGCGGACCCCCGCCGGCGGCAAGGGTCGCGAGGTGCCGCCGGTGCGCGCTCTCGTCGACGCCAGCGCGCATGGTGCGAAACTTGCACAGCGTGAAGGTCCGGCCGAGATGGCCCACGCGGGTCTGGCGGAAAAGGAGCGGCCCTGGTGAAACCAACCCGTGGAGGAGCGCGACCACGAACGCCGCCACGGCGAGCACGGGCAGGGCGAGTGCGGCGAGGACGAGATCGATCGTCCTTTTCCAGGAGGGCAAACCTTCGACACGAAGCGGAGGCATGACAGCGGGGCGTCGTTTCTGGGCAAAGCTGCCGCACCTGGCGGCGACACCAGTTTTCCGGCGTGGGCGGCGGAGCCGCCCGGCTTCAGCCCGCTCGACGTAACACGGGCGCCGCCGCGGAGTGCAGCAGCCCGGAAGGATAACGGCGGGTCGCCTCCCCGAGGGGGGCGACCTGATGGGCGGGCAGGGTGACGTGCACCTCGCCGCCGAGCAGATCGAGGAGCACCCGCACGCGGTCCGAGCGGGGGTCGACCTGCACCATCCTACCTTCCAGAAAACGAAAACAGCCGGCGAGCACGCGCACCCAGGCCCCCTCGCGCAGGATGGGGGCGGCGGCGGCGCCGGCCTGGCCGGCGATCTCGCGGCGGAGTCCCTCGACCACCGCGTCGGGAACGGGTGGCGGCAGTGCGCCGAAGGCGACGATCCCGCGGACACCCGCGGTGCTAACCACGAGACGCGCCTGCCGCGCGTAGTCGAAGCGGACGAAGACGTAGCCGGGAAAGAGGGCCTCGAGCGTGTGCGTGACCCCGCCGAGGTGGTTGCCGTGGACGGAGCGGATGCGGGGCGCGAAGACCTCGACGCCCGCGCGCTCCACGAGGTGCGCGGCGGCGACGTGCTCGCGCTTCACCTGAGAGCGCACGCAGAACCACCGGGATTCCGGGCCGGCGGGGGCCTCGGAGGGGGGCGGCGGGAGCAGGGTTGGTCGCACGGCGGGGGACAATCGACCGCCGCGGGCGACCCGCAAGCGCGGACCGCCGCGCGGGCCCGGAATCCGCGTTTCCCCTATGCGGGCGTGCGCCGGAGGCTATTCAGTACCCGAAAAACGGGTACGATTAGGCGCGCTCAGAAGGCGCGGGGTGCGGGGCGAAGGAACGGTTCCAGCTCGGGCGCATCGGGCAGGCGCATCGCCACGGCGTCCCAGCGCAGCTTCCGGCCGCGGGCCCGCAGGGCCACGTTGCCGAGCAGCACCATCTCCGTGAGTGGCGCGGCGTACTCGAAGGCGGAGCCGGGACGCGGCCCCCCCTTGCAGGCCGTGATCCACTCCAGGAACGGATCGCCGCCCGGGACACGGGGAATGGCCTTGGGCGGGAAGGCGGTCGCGCGCATGCGCGCTTCGGGCAGCAGGCGCGGACTCGAGCACTTTTCGCTTGGATCGTAGATGACGCCGGCGTCGCCCTGCAGGTAGTAGCCGTACCGTTCCTCGAACGCGCGGCCTTCCTCGAGTTCGCGCGGGCGGGGCGGGAGCTTGCCGCCGTCATACCAAGTAAGGCGCACGGCCGGCCGCGCGCCCCGGGCGGGGAACTCGTAGGTGATCACGGCCCAGTCCGGGAAGGTCTCGTCGTTGAAAGGCCCGCAGTCGGCCTGGACCGAGGAAGGTGCCCCGAGGTCGAGGGCGTAAAACGGAGCGTCCATTGTGTGGCAGCCGATGTCTCCCAGCGCACCGCAGCCGAAGTCCCACCAGTTGCGCCAGCGGCGGGGCGCGTACTCCGCGCTGTAGGGACGCGCCGGGGCGGGCCCGTTCCAGAGATTCCAGTCCAGGGTGCCCGGAGGCGTCTCGCCCGGCGCGGGACGTTCCTTGCGCGTCGATTTATAGGGACCGACCTCCATCTTCCGGGTCCACACGTGGACCTCGCGGACGGTGCCGATCAGCCCGGCCTGCACCCATTCGCGGGCGAGCCGCAGACCCTCGCCGGCGTGGCCCTGGTTGCCCATCTGCGTGATGACGTCATGGCGGCGCGCGGCGAGGAGTAGCTCGCGGGTCTCGCCGATCGTGCGCGCGAGCGGCTTCTGGATGAAAACATGCTTGCCCATCGAAATCGCCAGCATGCCGGCCGCGTGATGCGTGTGGTCGGGTGTCGAGATGGTCACGGCGTCGATCTGGTCATCGAGCTCTCGCAGCATTTTCCGGAAATCCTGATACTTCGGCACCGCGGGGAACCGTCCGAAGACCTGGCGGGCCTGCACGGAGTCGACGTCGCAGAGTGCGACGATGTTCTCGGAGCTCACGCCGGCGACATCGGAGACGCCCTTTCCGCCGCAACCGATGCAGGCGATGTTCAGCTTGCGACCGGCCTCGATGAGCTTTCCGCGGCGGACCGGAGCGTCGGCGGCTCCCGCGGACGGAGGAAGGAGGGCAAGTGTCGCGGCTCCGGCCCCGGCGGAAGCGAGGAACGAACGGCGATGAAGGGGGTAGGATTGGTTCATGAACGTTGGTTCCTTAGTTTGGTTAACCACGAATAGACACGAAGGGACACGAATTGAGGGGGAGGTTTAGGCAAATTCCAGAGGGGCCAGCGCGGTTCCTCCGCAACCGAAGCGACGTTCAGGAGGGCTAGCCTTGGGGTCGAGAGGCGCTCCCGAGTAGCTGCGCGAGGGGTCAACCACGGCTGGACACGAATCGACACGGGTAAATTGGGCTCGATTGTAGCCGAAGTTGCCGACCCCGGATCAACTCGCCGGGATGAAGGCCGGAAGCGGTTCTGAGGGAGGTGAATTTGAACCGCAGATTTCGCGGTTGGCGCAGTTAAGGAAAACAGGGTGGGAATGAGCTCGGGACTGGCACCAGGAGCCCTCCGCGTTTTCCGGGAGTTCAGTGGCCCCCCATCGCCGTGTTCTTGAGCTGCCTTGCTCCGGGACATCGGGTTCCTGATTTCCACCTTTACTCCGACCTTTGTGCCTCGGTGCCTCCGTGGTGAAGCGGCTTGGTGCGGCTTCACGCGAGCGAGGAGGAATTCACGCTAGTGGCGGGTGAAGCGCGGTTCAGAGTGCAGCCAGGGCGCGCTCGATCAGCCGTTTGGTGGCGTGGACACCCGCCACGGGGTCGAGCTTCTTGCCCTCCCACTCGATGGCTACGATCCCTTTGAAGCCGGCGGCGGCGATGATCCGCATGAGGCGGAAGTAGTCGAATTCCACTTGGTTTCCGGCGGCGTCGAACTCGTGCGTCTTGGCGGAGATCACGGCGGCGTGAGGCATCATTGCCTGAGTGCCGGCGTAGATGTCTCCGCGGAGCTTGCCGAAGTCGGGCATCAGGCGGCAATGCGGGTGGCGGAGGCGCTCCATCACCTCGGCCAGGAACGCGCCGTCCTGGGTCAAGGCGGATGCGCCGGGCTCGATCGCGAGCGTGATTCCGCGCCGTCCGGCGAGGTCCGAGAGCGGAGCGAGCGCCTCCGCGGAACGGACGGCGGCCACCGCGCGATCGCCTTCAGGGGCGCTGAGGAAAAAGCGCACGTAGCGGCAGCCGAGACGGGCGCAGCGCTCGATCGACGCGGGGTGATCAGCGGGCTTCGCCTTTTTCTTCGCCTTGCCGGCGCCGCCCGTGGCGTCGACGACACCGGCCATGAGGAGGAACAAGTTCGTGCCCGCGTCATCGGCGCGTTTCCGCAGGCCGGCCAGGTAGCGCTCGTCGTCGAGGCGGTCGCCGGGCAGGCCGCCCTCCCAGAGGTCGAGCTCGGTGATCCCGAACTCCCCTCGCGCGAACGCGGGGTAGTCGAGCGGATCGAGTTTTCCGGACGCGAAAAGTCCCTTCAGCGAGTACTGCGAAAGGCCGAGGGTCAGGCCGTGCGCGGCGGATGCGCGCAGCGCGGACGGCAGGGTGGCGATGGCGGCCGCGGCGGAGGCGCGGCGCAAGAACTGACGGCGGTTCGGGAGGGAGGCGGAGTTCATCGGATGAGGCGGAGGTAGCGGCTCAGAAGCGGCCCTTGATTCCAAAGGTGACGGAGACGGGGTTGTCGCGGATCTGGGTGAAACGAAGCGGGCCCTGGTAGCGCTCCTGGAACTGGCGGGTGAGATTGGAGACCTCGAGCGAGAGGCCGAGCGCAGGACGCAGCTCGTAGGCGAGGCTGGGGCTCACGAGGATGCGGCGGCGGGTGTAGGTGTTCAGCGCGGGGTTGGTGGCGTTGTAGGTGTCGAGGAAGCCGCTGGTGTAGCTGAGACGGACGCGGCCGCTGAGTCGGCCGAGGCGCCAGCTCGGCACGAGGTTGGCGGTGCGAGGAATGAAGCCCGCGACAGCGCCGGCCCCGAGCGTGGTGCGACCGCCGAAGTCGCCGAAGGTGTCGAGGACGGTGTAGTTGGCCATGAGGCTCAGTCCGCGGAAGATCCCCGGGAGGAACGTGAACTGCTGCTGGTAGGAGAATTCCCACCCCGAAACGGTGGCCGTGCCCCCGTTGGTGGAGCGCCGCAGCTCCCACCCGTCGTATTCACCGGCGAAGCCGTTGTCATTGCCCGCGCCGATCTGCCCGGCGGTCGCTCCCGCGATGATGTAGTCGCGGATGCGTTTGCGGAACCAGCCGACCGAAAGGTATCCGGCGGGCCGGAAGTAGGCGTCCAGCGTCGCGTCCCAGTTGGTGCTCGATTGCGGGAGCAGGCCCGGATTGCTGACCGTCACGAAGCGTCCGGCCTCGTTGGGCGTCTCGGTCGGGAACATGTTCGTCATATTCGGCCGGCCGAAGCTGGTGGACCAACTCGCGCGGGCCTTGAGGTTGGCGGTGAGATCGTGGCTCAGGTGCGCGCTGGGGAACGACTGCGTGTAGCGGGACTCGTTCACGCGGAAATTGGCCCCGTAATCGCGCGCGGCGGTCCCGCGTGGATCGGCGACCTGCTGGGCGACGGTGGAGAGGCTACGCGCGCGCACGTAGCCGCGGCCCTTGGTCGCCGTCACCTCCGTGCGGACGCCGCCGAGGAAGCCGGTGCGCCCGAGCCAGCCGTCACGACCGAGCCGGCCCTCGGTCATGAAGTAGCCGGCGGTCACGCTTTCGGTGGCGGCGCGGGTTCCGGTGTAGCGCAACTGCTCGTGGAAGTAGGCGTCCTGGCTCCAGACGGAGGGATCGACGAGCTCGCCGCCGCGTACGAACACGCCCGGGTGCCAGTGCGGGATGCCGAAACCCGAGCGCACCTCGGCCGTGGCATCGTGGGGCAACGGAACCGTGCCGGTGTAACTGTAGCGGCGGTCGCGGTTGATCTGGTCGATGGCGACCTCGCGCCAGTCGAGACCGGCCTTGAGGAACAGCGGTCGGCTCTCGAGCACCTGCAAGCGGGCATTGGCAGTGAAGCCGGCCACCTGCTCGTAGTCCTCCTGGCTGCGCACAGTGAGGCCGTTGGCGATCGGGCGGTAGTTGGCCGGGTCGCGGACATCCGGTCCGCCGGTCTGGAGGAATTGCGGGTAGAGGTCCGAGCGCGTGCGGTCGATCGTCCAGCCGATGTTGGCGAGGCTGTTCACCAGGTTGGCGCCGGATTTTCCGGTGCTGCGGTTGAACTGGTTCCAGCTGTAGGCGGCCGTGTAATCCACGTGCAGGCGCTGCCACTTGTGCTCCGCCCCGAGGCTGAGATCACCGAAGATGCGCCACGTGCGGACCATCTGGTCGGTGGTCTGGACCTGGGTCGCGGCGGTCTGCCGGGCGGAGGTGACGAGGTCGGTGTAGCCGGGCAGGAGGCCGGCGGTGCCGGTTGTGCCGACCACCTGGTTGGTGAAGACGCGCGCGGTGTACTGGTGGACGTAGGGCTCATCGTTGCGCACGAGCCCGGTGATGAGCCGCCAGGTGGTGGCCGGTGACGTGCGCAGGTCGGCGAGGAAACGGCCGCTGTAGATCTTGCGGTTGTTGTACTTGTCCTGGACGCGGTAGTCGTAGTTGAACGCCGGTGACGTGGTGACCGGCTGGTAAAGCCGGTCGGTGACGAACAGGCCGTTGGCGTTCTCGCTATAGAAGGCGTTGAGCGAGACGCCGAGGTTGCGCTCCCCGCCGGCGACGTCGAAGACCTCCATGTAGCCGAAATTAAGCAGCGGGTGCTCGCGGTGACGCGCCCGCCACGCCACCTGCTCGGTGAACGAAGGCGCGGACCGCACCGATGCGGTGTAATCTACCCGCCGCCGTTCCCGCATGCTGAGCGGGGAGCGGCTCTTCAGGTTGACGGTGCCGCCGAGGGAATCGGCGCCGGTATCGGGCCGGTGGCCCTTCGTGAGTTCCACCTCTGAAAAACCGGCGCCGGTGAACTGGGCGGACGGAAACTGGCGGGTGGCGCCCGAGCCGGCCTTGAGTCCGCCGTCGATGGTGACCCGGTTGAGGGTGGCGGACGCGCCGCGCACCTGGATGCCATTGGCGACGCCGTCGTCGGAGAAGTTCACGGCGACGCCGGGCATGAGACCCGCGAGCTCGGCGACGCTGAGGTTCGGCAGGTCGCCGTAGGAATCCAGGCCGATAACGTTCTTCACGTTGCCCGCATTGCGCTGGGCGGTGAGGGCGGCGGCGGCGCCCTCCCGGTCGGCGCTGACCTTGAACTCTCCGAGACGGTAAACGGCGCTGGTCAGTTCGAAGTTCCTTGGGGTCGTGGCGCCGGCCGTGACGCGGAGGGAAATCGATTGCGGATCGAGGCCGGCGTAGGAGGCGATCACCACGTGCTCGCCGGCGGGCAGGCCTGCGAGGGTGTAGTAGCCGCGGTCGTCGGTACGCGTGGATAGCCCGAGCGCGGCCACCTCGACCGTGGCGCCGCTCAGGAGGTTGCGGGTTGCCTGGTTGCCGACCCATCCGGTGATGGAGCCGGTCTGGGCGCGGGCGGAGCCGATGAGGGTGAATAGCAACGGCCCGAGAAGAATCAAGGCGGTTCGGGGCAGCGATCGAATGGTCATGGGGTGAAATTGCGGGGCTCGGGGG
>JACCDP010030793.1_pt1 | contig 70297 bp, 84 predicted proteins | sample 7445841 | NCBI WGS metagenome assembly JACCDP01 (sample SAMN15323441, study PRJNA562643) | freshwater metagenome | isolation source: river surface water | place: USA:Blue River Watershed | collected 2017-08-17 | reverse complement strand
GTGGCCCCGGTGGTGAGGGATGCCACCGAGTTGCTGACGGTCGTGGTGCCCGTACCGCTGGAACCCGTGGTGGTCCAGAACTGCGGGTCGAGGGCGGCACCCAAGAACGGCCCGTCAACGAGAACGATGGGCTGCTGCACCACCGCTTCGCCCACTTGGTTCACCCGCTGCGCGAAACCCGTGCTGCGCGGGTCGAGCAGCGAGAAGCTAGTGGGAGTGGTCACACCGCTCATTGACACGAGCAGGTTGCCGCTGGCGTCCGTCTGAAGAGGCCCGCCCTGCCCGTTCGACCGAACCGTAGGGGAAGCGTTGTACACGCCCCACGGAAGGGTATTCAGCATCCCCGTGAGGGTCGAGCTCACCGTGGTAAGCCCCGCCCGTAGCCGGTCCCATGTCCCGCCGCCGTTCAATCCCGCGAGACGCGCGAGAGTGGACAGGACGTTCTCGGTGTTGGAGGCACCGTCCGCGCCCGCCGTCTTCACGGCCACCGGGCCGTTGGTCCCGTCCGTGATCTGGTGGAATACGGCCCGAGCCGCCACGTCGCCCGTGGGCTGCGTGTTCGTCCCGTCAGTCACCTGCACGGGCCACGCGCCCGCGAGGGCCGCTGCCGTGCCTTGTGTCGCCGTGGTCTTGAGGTTCGCGGCGGTGTTCTGAACGACCGTGGCGTTGAGGTTCGATGCCGTGGCTTGGCTCACGGGCTGGGCGGTTGTCCCCGTGGGGTCAACCTTCACCGAGCCGTCCACCGCCGTCTTGATGAAACGGAAGTTGGTGCCGTCCGTCCCGGCGACGGGGACGGCCCTGTTAGTATTGGTGACTTGCCCGTTCAACACGGCAATCTGATTGCCGCTGCTGTCGTACAGGAGGACCGAGCCTTCGATGACCGTGAACGAGGACATGGGTTAGGTCTCCACGACGTTCACGGACGTGATGAGCCCGGACGTTCGAGTAAAGGTTTGAGTGAGCGTCTGAACGAGAACTCCCGAATCGTCGTACTGCTTGTCCGCGACCGTGTTGACCAGCCCGCCCGTGCGGGTGATCGTCGTCTCCCGCACCTTCAGAATCTTGGCGGCGCTCTGCCAAACGATCACGCTGGTGATAAGCCCCGAGGTGCGGGTGATCTCCTCGTAGCTGGTCTCCGCGAGGTTGTGGACCAGCGTGTTGAGCGTCTCGTGAGTCGCGGTCGAGATGGCGTTGACCACCCGAGGGTCCGTGTCCGTGACGAACGGGTTGAGCGCCGAGGGCGTTCCGTCCGTGCCGACCATCGCGGCCTTCTCATCCGTGGACGGTAGGACCGCCACAACGCCCGCCGAGAGCTTGGACAGGGTGACGGCATTGTTCGCGATGCCGGGATTGGGGTAGGTGCCCGAGAGAGCACCTCCCGCCGGTCCCGAGGGAGGACCGCCCTGCTTGGTGAAGATCAGCGCGGTGACGTTGACGGTGATCGGGTTCGAGACCGACAACTGATAGGACGCATTCGCGTCCGTCCCCTCGCTCACGGGCACGAGCATCTGCGGGACGAGCTCATGGCTCTCGTTCGCGTCGGACGACCGGGTGAGCACCCAAGGTGTCCCGGCGCTGCCCAAGTCATTGACGACGTAGATGCCGTTGTCGGCTTGGGTGAGTTGATTGCAGACGAGGATGCGGTCGCCCACGGACAGGGCGGCACCAATGGCCCACCCACCGTCAATCGTGGCCTTGGTGAGCGGTCCCACGACGTTAGCGGTGAGGTTGTTCACCGTGCGGGTCGCGGCGAGGTCGCCTTGGGACGCCGCGCGTACCGCTGCCTTGATGGTAGATATGGTCGCAGTAGACGCGATACCGTTGATGAAAACGGTCATGGCGTCACGCCCACGTCGCGGAGAATGAGAGCCTCACGGTCTGACCCGCCGTCCCCGTGACGACGATCCGCATTTTGGCACGAGAGAGGTCCGTCACCGTGATCTCGACGGAATCCCCAGCGGGAAGGGTCGAGTCGGGGAGGTAAACACCCTCGTCAGCGGGGGACCAATCGGTGCCCGTGTAGCTGTCGAGCCAGTAGACGGCGAGGTCCGTGAGGTCCGCCGCCCCGGTGTTGACTAGAATGAAGGATAGGCGTTGGTACCCTCCGACTTCAATCCCACTGGAAGTCAAGAGCTCCGTTGGCCCCGCCCCCAGTGTCGTCGTCTCGCGATCTTTGATGACCTGCAACACGATGTCACCTCCCTATACGAGAGGCGGGGCTATAGTCGATTTAGGGAGACCGTAAGGTTACGCGCTGTTCACCACGGCCATACGGATGGTGAACCAGATGTTTCCGTCCGGGCACCCGACGAAATACTCAGGGACGCCCGACCCCGTGAGGCCCATATCCATCTTCGGCATGATCACCGTGGGCGGCATACCGGGATGGAATGAAACGAACAGCACCTTGCCTGAGTCGAGGTTCCCAACCGAGATGGTCTGGGAATACGCGGGCAAAAGGAAGTTCATGGTAGTAGGCTGCATGAAGTCGGGCAGTCCCGCTGGCCATGCCCCAAGCGCCATATTGGGGGTCAGTCCCGTCACCGTGAACACGGGCTCCTTCGTCGTGAAGAAGTCATAGGGCGGGATGATGATGATCGGCCCCGGAGCGTTCCATGCGTTCAACACGGGGTTCCACGTCTCGACCCGCATGAAGAGCGTCTGGTCATCCGTGGGGAGGTAGCTCGTGCCGGGAGGCTGTGCGGGGGTGGCAAAGTCATCGAGGTCGAGAATCATCCGAGTGATACCCCGATTGGTGTCCTCGAACGGGACGTTCTTGGCCATCACCGAGGGAGACTTGAAGGTCGCCCCCGACAACACCTCGAACATGGGGAGGGCACCGCCGCCACCGACGCCCGCCACGTTGCCGTAAGCATCGTTCAAGCGTGCCGCGCCAGACACGCGGATTTTTGGCACTCCCGGCAGGATCGGGAACGTCATGTTGAGGTAATTGGGCTGGCGATACAGGATCGAGGGAATTTCACGCTGGCGGGTCACTTGGCCTTCTCCTCACGCACCTTGGCGTCGTAGCTATCGGTGTTCTTACCCTTGGAAGCTGCGAGCTTCTGAGCGTCGGCCCAGCTATCCACTCGCTCGCCGTCCACGTTGGGGGCGAGTCTCACTCCGGGGGCATCCCGTTTCCGTTCCTCTTGCTTCTTGTCGAGGATGCGGTTCTTCGCGGCCATTTGACCTGCGATCTTGATGTTCTTGCCCGCCCATCCGTCACCCTTGAGGATGAAGTTGGGTAGCGAAATGGTCTGCTTACCGGGAGCCCCGCACACCTCACAGGCTTGCGGCTCATCGCACCGGGTGATGGACATGAACCGCTCGAAGGGCGTTTCGCAGGACGTACAAACGTAGGTGTAGGTTGGCATGATCGAACCCTACCGTTTTTCGGACGCGGGCCACTTCTTGATGAGGTCCAGCACCGCCACAGCGTGCTTGCATAGGCGGTTCTTTCCTTCGGTGTCCTTCTCGTCGGGCCTAGATGCCGTCCCACGGGGCTTTCCGTACAGGTAGTCCCCGACCTTTGCCCAGTGCTCCGGGCCTTGGTATTGCCAGAAGTCGCAAGTGCAGGATAGCTTGAGGTCCATCTTGCCGAGAGTCCGCACGTTCTTGCCGGGGATGCCCTTCACCTTCACGACGTAGGATTCCCCCCGGCTACCCGGCACATCGAACGAGTAGACGATGTTGCCCGCATCGCTGCGCTTCAGCTTCGGTGTGATACCCCCCGCACGAGACTTGATTCCGGGGTCGATACCCTGAAGTATCTCGGCCATCTTCGCCGCGACCCTTCCCACGCTGGCCTTGCGGTTCTCGAAGTCGTGCCCCTCCGGGATCACCTTCGCGCTGCCGGGGTTGTTGTCCGTGGGAGAGATGTTGTTCATCGCCTCGCCGGGAGTGCGGTAGTTCCGATCCGTGTCGTAGTACGGGAGGGTCGGGGAGTAGGGAGAAGGCTCGCCCAAGTTCTGCGCGCCCTCGCCGGGGTCCATGTTGCGTCCGGGCCGAAACGTCTCCCGGTAGAACGTCGCGAGCCTCAAGGACTCTTCGTCCTCATCCTCATGGTCGAAGTCGGCATCCGCAAGATCGAAGAACGAGTCGATGTCTTGCTCGCTGTCGAACTCAACCCCTCGCAGGAACGTGAACAGAGGCACGGTCCCTTCGCCCAAGGGATCTCCTCCCATCGGGTCCGTCTGACGGATCACCACGTCTTGATCCACCACGTCAAGGACGAGTCCCGCCCCATAGTTGGGGTGATAGAACGGGATGAGAGAGAAGGCTTGCTTCTGCTGACGGTAGTCGTGAGAGCGATCCGCAGGGCGTCGGTACCCGCCAGCGGGAAGTCGGTTGAACCTCCAGCCGTACTGCTGGCTGTTTCTGTACTTCCGTTCGCGCTTGAACGAGGGGCGGTTCTTCTTACGAAGGTAATCCCGCTTGGCCCTCATGCGGATTTTTCCGCGATTCCTTCGGTAATACTTCTTGTAGTAGAGCTTGGCTTTGCCCTTCTGGTCACGCTGCCGATCGCTGTACGAGGGGTACAACCCCGCTTCCGTGCGGCGGGGCATGACGTTCAGCTTATACGGATGTCCGTACTCCTCGCCGCGAGTGCCGGGGGTGCGAACGCGAATCTTCTGACCGGGCTCGGACGGGCCGGGGGTGTTGAACACCGCGTTCGCGGGGGTCTTCTGAAGGAGCTCGTCCTTCTGCCCCGGACGCATCGGTGCCGCGCGGTCACGGTCCGACCGTGGGGATTCTCCGGGAGAGTGATGAGTCGTCGTTCCGCTTTGCCCGTCGATGCCCTTGCTGGGCTTCTCGCTAGGGTAAGTACGAACGCCGGAAAGCTCGTTCACTGGAGCACGATAGTCGGCTCTCTTTCGAGGAGGGCACCCGCCGGGAGGCATACGCGGGTCCTCAGACCCCTCAATGAAGGTCGTGACCACGGCGAGGGTCCGACTCTCAAGGCCGAACACGATCACACGCCCCTCATAACGGAACCTCACGGTCGTGCCGGGTTCGCGGGGACTCTGGTCAAGTTCTGTCGCTCCCGTGGCACCGTCCACGATGAGTTGAATACGACCGGAGTGCTGGAGCTTTTCCAGCCACGGTCGATTCCGGGGGTTCATGAACCACGCCTTAAACTTCGTAAGGGCGCTCTGAATATGGGAGACCGTCACCCCGCGCAAGTCCATGCGGTACTGCGCGTGAGGTGTAATCAAGACCGGGTCGAAGGGGGAAGTGCCCCTCTCCATCTCGTCCTTGTAGACGATACGGGCTTGGGCGTTGGTCATGCCCGTAGGATTTTGGACGAATTCCGATAGAAGCTGATTTTTGACCGCTGGGGATATCTTGGTGTGATCCCGTATGCGGTCCACGATCTTACAGGGACCGGGGTCTTTCCCCAACGGAGGGTAAAGGTCGGCTCGTACGGCCCGATTGCGAGATGAAGTCTTCATAATCAGTACTTCATGTCCAGACCCAAGCGGGCGTCCGTGGCCGTGGGGATTTTTGAACAAACCCCCGCCGTGAGGACGGACGTACCGCCAGTGGCAAGTAGCAGGAACGCATCTGGGTCGTTGCAGAGTAAACCGTTCTCGCTGATCTTGAGTGTTTCGTTGATCGCGTATACGGTGGGGGGCCCCGAACGAACTCCGAGAGGGTTGAGGGATACCGTCTCGTACATGAGGGTGAGGTAGCGCCCTCCACCCATCATGATTGTCACTACGCTCGCGCCCGAACTCACCGCGACAAAGCTGGAGGCGTTCTGGTAGCTGGTGTAGTTTCGATAGGTGGATTGACGAGGATCGGCGTAGTTCTCGGACCCGTAGAGAACAATCCCCGCCGCTGTAATCCCGTCCGACTTCTCGACGGTGTACTCGGACACGGGCGGCACTTGAGGATCGACGTAACGAACCCACTGGCCCGCGCGCCAACCCGTTGAACGAAGAACGGGACCAGCCGTCGAAACGAGCTTGTCGCCCGCCTTGATGACGTACAGATCGTCGAAATCTCCAGAAGAGGATGGCATCACAGCACCTTCTTGGCCTTCGGGATGTCTTCTCGCCCCTGCGGAACCTTCCCAGACTGCGGCTGCTCAGTCTCGACCACGAAGCGGTTCAGCGTGCTAAACTGCTTGCCTCCGGGCTTCTTCTCGATTTTCAACGGGGGAGGAGGAGAAATCCTCGCTTCCAGCTTCGCCTCTCCCACCGTTCGATCAGGAGACTCAAACTCCCTCACGGCCTTCGCAGCCGTTGGAGGAAGGTTGGACAGAGCTCCCGTCTCCGCGAATTCGCGAGTCTCCCGCTTCTCGGGGTTGTCGAAGAACCAATGCTCGGCGCTCGGTGCCGCCCCCTTCGCAGCCATGTGCCTTCGGGCAACACGGGAAACGAGAGAGTCTTCCTTTGTACGGGGTCCAGCGTAAGGATGAGTCTTCGTCGCCTCGTCCACGACGTAGCGGTCATCCGCCGGGATGCGCCCGCGAAGGAAGTCCTCGCCCATCACAACCAGTGCGTAGCTGGTGCGGTCGAGTGCCCTCTCAAGGTCCGAAAGCCTCTCGGGAAACCCCTGAATCAAGTCCCCACCGACTTGCCAAAGGTGTTCTCTCTCCGGGGAGGTATGGACCAGAGCCATCGCCCGGTCCAGCATCAAGCGTAGACGGTGGGCCTCAAGTCGCGCCTGTGTGACACCCTCCGTCAGAAGGGACCAAGACACTTGACTGGAGGCTTTACGAGGAGCGCGCATCGAAAAGGTGCGCGCGAAAGGCTAGAAAACGGCGGTCACGCACCCGCTAGGGCAGCGTCGATGGCTTTCACCACCGACTCCACCTCGTAGCCTCGAATGAGGTCAAGAATCTCGGGTCGATCCCGGTACTGAAGGGCTTGCTTCACGCGGGTCTTCCAGTGCAGCTTCTTGTTCCACCTCACTCCGGGAGCAATCTCAAGGTCATCGCCGTTCACGGCGAAGTCCTCGACGGACTTGGGGGGCTTGGCCGCGACCTTCGCCGGGGGCTTCACGTCGAGCACCTTCACGGGGAGCGGGCTATCGGCGGGGTCGGGAAGGTCCCCTTCCTCGGGAGCCGTGGCGTCGAACTCCTCGACATGAAGAGGCTCCTTTTGAATAACCCGTGTCTTCGGTGCTGGAGACTCTTTCTCCTTAAGTGAGGCGAGTCGCTTCGCGCGAGCTTGTTCCGCCAACATCCTCCCCCGGTTCTCGGGCTCGTTGGCGGGGACGATCTCTTCGAGAGTGTCCCCGGCGAGGGCGGCGATATCCCGCTTGCCCTTGGGGGCCAAAGCCGAACGGGTGGCGTTGTCTAGCTTGTTGATCTCGGCATCCGCCGAGTTCGCGTCCGTGAGGGTGACCTTGCGCTTCGCGGCAGTCTTTACGTTGGCGATCACCTTGCCGCCATCGCTGGACTGACCGTCACGGGTAATCGAACCATCGTCGGTCGATGCCGCCTTGGGGGTGACCCCCTTGATGTGCTCAACGATCCCGGTCACATCACCCGTCTCCACGTCGGTGTTCATCGACGTGCTGCCGTCGAGCGTGAAGCTCTTCTTGGCGGCGGTCTTGAGCTTCGCGACGGTCTCCCCCTCCGTGGAATCCCCTCCCGTGGGCGCGGACTTCTTGACGGAAGGTCCGACAGAGCGCCCGTCCCCTTCGGTATCCCGAACAACCGTGGCGTTGAACGACTTCGACTCGATCTTCACGCCGTCCGTGGTGCTCGCCTTGCGGGCGTTGCCGACGATGGTCTCGTCCGTCTGCACCTCGGTGGAAACGGGCCTCCCCTTGTCCTTATCCATCGCTGGACGGACCTTCACGTTGGCCGACTGAGGAACATAGTCGGCCACGGAGGAATCAACGGGGGAGAGCCACCCAGCCTTGATCGCGCTGCGAAGCTCGGGAAGAGCGTGAGTGTTGCCCCCCAACTTCAAGGTGGTGCCGTCGAACTCAACGACATCATCCTTCATCACGTCTTGCTGAATCTTCCCTAGATGAAAGCGCACGGTAGCGCGAAACGAACGGAAGGTACCCGCAACCATTTGAAACTCAGCCATGACGACTCCTTGGGCGGTACCTTACCGCCCTAGAAGCGTCAGGCAGAGGCTTTGCGCTTTCGGGTCTTCTTGACCGGAGGGGGTGGGGTAACGGGTTGTTCCGCGACGACGGCGACGGGCTCTGATACCGCCTCCACGGGCTCTGATACCGGAGATACGGCTTCCACGATCTCGGGGGCCGACTCGACCGGAACGGGCTGGACCGAAGCTGAAACGTGCCTCGGGAAGTCTGCCCGAACGGATCGAATGAAAGACAGATGGGTGTTCCTCGGTACTCGCATGAGAGGTTCCTATTCAAGAGGCTCGGAGGCCCATCTTCACGGCCTCTTCCTTCCAACCGTCGGGGCGGGAGCCCCTCACAAAATCCTCGTAGGTTCCGGGGATTACTCTTCCTCCTCAGAATCCATAGACTTTAGGCTCTTCTCAACGTCCTCGTCCTTCAGATTCTTGAGCTCCTCCGCTACGAGAGCGGACACATACTTCATCAACACGCCATCCGTGTCCTCGATCTCTTCCGATTCCTCACCCGCAAGGTGAAGAACATGGTGGAGACCGTGAGAGACGTGCTGTAGCTCTTGCATCAGGTGAACTTTCTCAAGGCTATTCGATACGGCTTTCATGGCGACGTGCTTCACCAATCCCTTGCCGAACGCTCCAGCGGCGGCAAGGGGACCAGAGGCGGTGAGCGCCGCTGCCGCGATTCCGAGAGCCATGTGAGTTGCTACCGTCTTAAATGCCTTCTTCTGGTGGTCGTCCATCTTCCCACCCTTCAAGACGGCCTTGATCCCGGCCCCCGCCTCCTTGAACTCCTTGACCTCATGCTTGACCGTCTTCAAAACGGACTTCGCATACTTCTCAGGAGCTTTGGCTAGGGCTCCCACCGCATCCTTTACAGCGGTCTTGCGGAACTCAGGGTCCTCTACGAACTGCTTGACGGCCTTGGGAGCCTTTTCCATGAAGGACTTGGCGGCTTCCCCCAACCCCTTGAATCGGTCTTTCCAAGACTTCGCCGGGGCCTCCCCGTGCTCATCGCCCTTCTCTTCAAACTTAGAGCGGAGGCGAGACTGCTCCCCGGAGGGGAGAGAGGAAAACTGGACCTCGTTGCCGGTTTCGGGGTTGCGAAACTTCTTGCCCTTCACCGAATCCTCAAAAGAGTCGGCTACCCGCACCACCATTTGTGCGAAAAGATATCGGGAAGCAACGCGAACGGAAGAGGGGTATCTCATGACCTTCACTGGAACCGAGACGGATAAGAAAAGTAGCGAGGGAGACGAAAAGCCCTAGCTAACGTCCTTGTCGAAGCCCTTGAGGGCCTCGATCACATCGTCGTCGGTGAGGTCCTCGATGGCCTCAGATACCTTCAGTTCGACGTACTTACCGATCACGTCCTCAATAGACGGAGACTTTTTGTCCCCGCGCCGATCCGAAGCTAGGTGCGTCAGGGCTTGAAGCGCCTGACCGACGAGACCCAGTTCCTCACGGACAGAGTCGAGCTCCGAGATTCCCCCGGACACGGCTTTCACGGCGATACTCTGGACGAGGCTGGCGCAAAATGCTCCAGCCGCCGCCAAGGGGCCCGTCCCCGCGAGAACGGCCCCCGCGACACCGACAGCGACCTTCTTAGCTACGTTCTTGAACGCTTGCTTCTGGGCGACCGTCACCTCTTCGCCGCGCAAGAGGTTAGATATCCCTTCCCCTGCACGGGTGAAGTTCCGGCCTTCTTCCTTCGCGGCTTTCACGAACTGCCGGGAGACCTTCCCCGGGGATTCCTTCAGAGTCTCGACGGAGGACTCGATGGCCTTTTTGCGGTACTCGGGGTCCGTAATGAACTGACTGACAGCTTCGGGGGCTTCGTCGAGGAACTTCTTGGCCTTCTTGCCAAGGCTTTCCAAGTTCTCCTTAAGCCCCTTGTCCTTGTCGGCCTTCTCTAGTTTCTGCCGCATCTTGCGGTACTTCGCCCGCACCTCTTCCTGCTTCGACTTAGGCAGCGAGCCGAACTGGACCTCGTTGCCCGTGTCCGGGTTGCGAAACGTCTTGCCCTCGACAAACTCCTCGAAAGCGTCCGCGACTCGCTTCGAGGCTAGACGGAGCATATGACGGTGGGCAACGAGACGGGCCGAAGGCATCATCGCAGGTGATGTTGTTATACGAAAGCAAACGGCTAGTCACCGGGGGCAGTAGAAGGTCACCTCGTACTTCGTGCCCGCGTCACAAGTCCAGTTACCAGTCCCATCATCGTAAGCGTAGGCGTACACCTGCGGGCAATGTAGATGAACGATCCGCGTGTACCCCGTTCGGGCGACGGGGCCCGCAGAACACGCCGCAGGAGTCACGGGAGGGGTCGGGCAGCAATACGAAAGGGCGCGAGGATCGCTGGGCGCGTAGCTCATTCCCCCCCACTGACTCATCGTGAGGAGGGAGCAGTCCGAGTAACACCCCGCTATCTGATGACCCGCGTCCGATGGGGTGAAGAGACGAAGATCGACAGAGGCCAGCATCGGATACGTCCCGCCCGACGATAGGTCTTCTCCCGTAGGGCAGACGAACATCGACAACGAGCTACAGTCGATCTCGTTGTTGATCGGTCCCCGCCCGCAGTGACCGAACACCCGCACCCGATACGGGAGCGTGAATCCGTCCACCATCGACGTGTCCCACCCGTCCGTTCTGGGAAGGGGATCGTGGGTCGGGCTCGAAGGGTTAATGAGGCACGCCCCTGCGGGGACGTAAGGCATACACCCGAAGGTGCCCTCGAACTTACTGTCGATCGGCGGCGCACACCCCCACGCGGGACAAGTGAACCCTTGGTCGGCGGGACCCCCGCTCTGCCCGATTCGACAGTTGTTCCCGGTGTCGTCGCACCCGTACCCCGGCCAAAACCGCACTCCCGCGAGACCCATGTCGGGGATCGGATAGTCGATGTGATCGTCGGGGCTCAGACGTATCTGGTGCGGAGCGGGCATCTGCCCGCCGTGATAGCCCAACTGCCAAAAGACCCACAGGGAGTCGCTGCACCCGTTGATGATTCGGAGCCTCGTAGGCTGCGCGCTCGCGTCTTGGGTGTCGTGAAATATATCCGCGTCCCGATGTGAACTCTGAAATCTCTGAACGGGCCGTGGGTACTTTCGAACGCACTCGGACGTGAGAGCCGCCAAAAGGACGACGAGATACCGCTCCATAGAAGGGACGGGAGAATAACCCGGAGAACGACAACGGCCTCTATGCGACCGAAAAGCAAACGGCCCCGGAGGCTTTCGCTTCCGGGGCCGTCTACTTCAACACCCTATTTTACAGGGTGTTTAGCTTCAGCGGGTGATGACGAGACGCGAGAGGCCGCGCGGGTTGTACGCGCCGATGCCCAAGTTCTCAAACACCGAGAAGCCAATCGTGCGGGCCTTGGGGTCATCCGCCGAGAGAACCGTGAGCTCGGTACGGACCGGAATCCGACCAAACATTTCCGGCTCGCAGCAAACGTACACCGTGCCAGCCGGGACGAGACGGCTCGTGATGACCTGCGCGCCCCAGAGGGTCGCCTGAAGGCCGGTCTTGAGCAGGGTCGCCTGAGACTCGATGTCGAGGATGTCCCGACCGAACTTACGAACGTCCGCGTAGTCACGCGCGTTCATGTAAACGCGAGCAACGCGGAGGTCGTGACGCTCGATGAGGGCGTAGGCATCCGCGAGGACCGCGCCGTTGAGCGGGGCGACGACGGGGATGTCCGGGTTCGTGCCACCGGGGATCGAGTCGAACCCGTTGACGGCGATGGCGTCGAGAACCGCGAACACGCGCTCGTCCTCAGCGGCCTGAATCATCGCGCGGGCGAGATCCTGAGCGCGCTCGATGAGGTCGAAGCGGCGCTCCTTGATCTGCGTCAGCGGAATCTCAGGGTTCGAGGCGATCTCGAAGAGGGGGAAGATCACACGGCGCGGCTTGGTGATCGCGAGGATGTTCTCGCCTTCCTCACCAACCACGAACGCGGTGACATCCGGGTCCTTGTCGTAGATCGGGAGCGCGCCGTCGGGAAGCTGCTCAACCAAGAAGGTCTTGCGGCCAACCGACATATAGTCGCGGCGGGTACGGAGCGGCTGCGTCATCGACGCGGCGAGCTTCGCGCGGCCAGCGGCGGTCTTGATGTAGTCCCCGATGATCTTCTGCTTGATCTCGGTAGAGACGTTGGGCGTGGTCATGTTCGTGTTCCTTCCCTTCTCTCAGATGCGTTGATCGAACACGATCTCGTTCATGACCGAGTCGGGTGCCATCTTGAGGACGCCCACGAGGGTCGCCACAGCACCAGCGACGTTCGACGCCTCCAGCGAGCTGCTGGTGGCCGTAGCGCCCGAGTCCACCGGGTCGAGAACGCCGCCAAAGAAGACGACGCTGGGCATCAGATAGCCGTTGCGGCTCGCCACAAGGCGCATACCCGCAACGTAGGTGAGGGCCGTGCCCGCCCCAGTGCCCGTGGCGGAAGCGACGAGGAGGTTCGTCTCAAAGAGACGGTTGCCGTAGGTGCCCATCGCGGCGACATACGGACCCTTGCCCGACGCGACTGCCGGAAGGTTCTCGTAAGGGTTTCCAGCGGCGCTGTTGATGAAGCAGCCCAGCGGAAGCACCTGCGAAAGCGCCGCCGGAAGGGCCGGGGCGGTGCGCGTCGGGCCACCGATGAAGTTGCTCCCCGCATCCGGGCGAACGAACGCCACGGAGCCCGAAAGCACGCCGAGAACCTCGGTGAGTGCTCCGGGGGAGGTAGAAATGGTGCCAGCCGTCGTCGTGATCGGAGGGTTGGTCTGGGTAAAGCTATCGTCGGTCAAGACACCCACGGTGTTGCGAACACCAACGTGGAGAATCCGTAGAGCCGACGACGACTCCGTCCAGCCACCGCTCGCCTGTCCAGCCAAAGGCATGATGAACTCCTTTGACCCCTGTTTACAGGGGGCGTGGTCTACCCTTGCCGCCCCCCGACACCATGTCGAAGAAAACCGCAAAGGATTGGAAGCTATGCTTCCGTACTACGGGCGCGGTTATTAGCTAACAAACGAAAACGCCCGCTAGATTTCTCTAGCGGGCGTCCGAAAGGGCTAGATCAGTCGGTTGGGATCAACCGAAAATCTTGCTCACGTCGGGGGCCGACTCCCACAGCTTCGACAGGTCGTTCACGTCGCTGGAAGCGACCTTCGAGACCGCTCCCAGCGTCTTGAGACCGTTCGACGCCTTGCGGGGCTGCGGACGAACCGCCGCCTTCTTACCCGCCTTGGGCTCCTCGTCCTCAGAGTCCTTCTCCTCGGAGTCCTTCTCCTCGGAGTCCTTCTCCTCGGAGTCCTTCTCCTCGGAATCCTTCTCCTCGGACTTCTTGGCAACACGGCCACCATAGAGCATCGACAGTTCGTCAACGCCCATAGCCGAATCGTCCATGAGCATGGGGTCTTCGAGGCCCATGTCGTCCATCATGAAGTCGTCCGCCGAGTGCTCTTCGCCAGACTCTAGGTCCTCGGCCTTGATGAGAGCCGCAAGGGCTTGCTGGGCCTCCGCAGAGAGCTCCAGACCAGCGAGGCGGCGAATCGCGGCCTTGCGGGCCGAAGCCTTCTTTGCGGCCTCATTCTCTTCGCCCTCGTGCTCCTCGCCCTCGTGCTCCTCGGACTTCTTGGCCAGACGGCGAAGAGAAGCCTTCTTCTCCTCCTTCACCATCTCCGCGAGCATCTCCTCGGACTCCTTGTCGTCCTCCTCGGACTTCTTGGAGGCGAGGACGCCCTCAGCGCGGAAGTTGTAGTGGGCCGGGGCATTCTGGTCGCCGGGCATCTGATCGTAGACGCCGAAAGCGCGACGACGACGAGAGGCCATGTGCATGGCCTTGTGCGCCTCCTCGGACATCATCTCCGCGAGAAGCTCGTCGTCTGCGTCGTGACCCGCATAGTGACCCGCCTCATGGTCTTCCTCGGCCATCATCTCCGCGAGAAGCTCATCGTCAGCCGACCGCTCCGGGGTGAGCGTGTAGTTGTCGAACGCGAGAAGGTCGCTCGCCTCGGTCGGAACGTCCTGCGCCATACCGTCCTCAGCGATGCGCTTCAGAGCGGCCTGAATCTGACGCTCGGTGAGGTTCATGAGGTCAAGGGCCTGATCCTCGATGGCCGAGACGCTGGCCGCGCGGCCCAGCATCGACTGCGCGATGCGAATGCACTTCGCGGCCTTCACTTCCATCGCCGCACGAAGCTGACGAGAAGCTTGCTTCGACACGCCCGCCGGGAAGTAATGCGCGGGGTCCGTCGCCGGATGACCCATCGGGGCCTCCGTTCCCGGAAGCGCCGGGTGCATCGTGTTCGGGTACGGACCCGGATGCGGGTCCTCGGCCCACGACGACGGGTCGCCGTTCTCGTAGGCATCAGCCTCCGGGTCCGGGTACGCGGCGGGGTGAACGGAAGGCTCCTGATACCCCGGCATCGCGGGGGGCGCGCTGGCCATACGGCCATTCCACGTCAAACGGCGTCGAGTCATTGAGATTCTCCTGTCAGGGTTTCTTCGGCTTGACGCCGACGGAACGGGTTGCGAGCAGTTTGGCCAAGCGGATCAGCATTCGAGCTTCTCCAACCGTAGGGTATCGGCCAAGGCACCCTCGGCAACCTTCGATGAAAGCTGGAAGGCTCGCGTATCGGCGCGAGCTTCCGACCTTTAGGGCTGTGCGATAGATACTTTCGGGAACGAAAATCGCGTGCTCTAGGTTCAAGAGGGCGATTTTTAGAAGTAGCTCCCGATCCGACCCCGCCGACCGAACGATACCCCTCACGCGGGATAGATAGTGGGCCTTACGGAGTTGGGATTGCTTGACGACCGTGTCATTGGGCTTGATGGAAGCTCCCGGAGGGAGGATGTCCTTAGCCAAGTTCGACTTCGACAGGTCTTCCTTCAGCGACTTCTTTAGGTTGTCGAGAACGTACTGCTTGAGCTCGTCGGTGATGCCCCTCAACGGGTCGGCGGGTTCAGCCGGGGCTCCCTTGTCATCCGGGGAGGAGTCCCCACCCCCCTCGTCCAGACCGAACTCGTCGGCCCGCACCTTCCGCGCGGCCTTCAAGTACCCGTTGGCCGGAATTCCCGGAGCGGGGGAATCCATCACGTTCTGAATGCGCTTCGCCGTCTTGCCCTTGTCGCCACTCGACAAGGTGATGAGGTTTCGCGCGACCGCGCCCTTGAACGCGGGAACCTTCACCCACGACGCCTCGATGAACTGCACCCCGCCCGTGGGGTTAAGGGTCACATCACCGCAGAGCTCCGCGATGCGGTGCTTCTGGCCCTTCTCATCGTAGAAGGTGTTGCCCTTCGCATACTTAACGTGTTCGCAAAACTCGGTTTCGTCCGCAGCCCAGTGACCGCACTTGGTACACGTCGAGCCGTCGATAGAACAGCCCATGCTCAAGGTCGAGAGCTCTCCGCTCTCGATGTCCTTGATGAGCTCCTTGTGCTTGCGGTCCGTGGCAATGAGGATGTCGATGTAGACCGAATCACCGATGTCTCGGGCGACGGCATCGAGGATGCGGCCCTTAGACAAGTTCTCGATCTGGACGTGCTCCAAGAAATTGTGCGCCCCGATGAAGGTCTTGTACGACTTCAGCAGGACCGGGCGTGCCCAACTGTCGAAGTTGTTGTTGATAAATTGTTCGCAAGCGGGCTTAATCCGGTACGCCGTCGTCTTGCGGTTGACGGGCTTGCCGTCAGCCGTCCCCGCGCCGAGCTTCACGTTGGGAACGTCGAGGCAGTCCACGGACGCCACGATGGTGGCGTGGGACAACAGGTATTTCGACGGGTCGAACTGCCCGTTCAGAATCTTGGACGCTTGGTCAACGAGGTTCCGGTCCATCCGGGTCTGCGCGGCAGCAACGCGCACGTTGTCCCAGCCCTGACCCGTGGTGAAAGGGCGAACGGTGCGGGCGTTAGCGTAGCGCAGAAAAGCCACGGTGGGGGTTACTCCTCGAAGCCTAGAATGTCGTCGCGACGAATTAGGAACAAGCAATCGGGACAGCAATAGAGCTTCGTGCTCGCGCCGCCTTCCCGCTTATAGATCGTCTTGCGGAGGTAAGCCTCATCGCAACGAGGGCAGCACAAGTTGCCCGTGGCGATCTCTTCCTTCGTGGGTCTGTACTGCCGATCTGGTGCCGTCCAGTACACGGCCCGCTTGACGTAGCGGGAAGCCACGCGGTGCGAAGAATCCTGCCGCTCGGGACCGGGACCGCCCGACACGGGAACCGTGTGAGTACCCCCCGGAACGGTGTCCGACTGGATGTCCACCTCGGATTCGATCGAGCGGCCCCGGTCGATCAGCAGGTCCTCAACCGGGGAGCGAACCGTCCCGTGGGGATACTGAACGTCCACCATCCCGATAGCGGGCCACACCGCAACGACGGTGCCGCCGTTCGACGGATTTCCCTTGAGGATCGGGTACACCCGGTCCCCGACCTTGAAGCCGGAAGCGCGGGCTTGGTAGTTGACGTAAGTGGCCCTACGGGACGGCATGATTACCTCAATTCAGCGAAAAAGACCGAACACGCTGGCGGTCTTGGAGGTCTCGTCGTCCTCGGCGTCCTTCTCGTCCTCAGAGGTCTCGTCCTCGGCGTCCTTCTTCTCGGACTTCTTGGCCTGACGGCGAAGGCGGTTGTAAAGCTGGGCCATCATGGCCGTCTTCTGCGCGGCCTCGTCCTTCTTGGCCTCGTCCTCGGCGTCCTTCTCGTCCTCGGCGGTCTCGTCCTCGGACTTCTTGGCCTTGCGAAGCGCCGTCATAGCGGCTGCATACGCGGCCTTACGGACTTCCGAAGCGAGCTTGGGATCAGCGATACCGTCCGAAAGCTCTCCCGCCTCCTGCTTCTCTTCGAGGGCGCGGAACTCCTCGCGGGTGAACTCTCCCTCCATGAAGGGGTTGTTCTCATCGAACATCAGCGGGCCGGGAACTTCCTTGCCGATCTCGCTCGGATCGAAGTAACCCGCTTGCTTGCGGCGGTCGATGCTGTCCGACAGGAGATCGCAGCGGTACGCGAAGTCCATCGCCACCTTCTGGGGGATGCCCAGCGAACGGTGGTGGTTCTGGAAAAGGGACGCGAGAGCGTCGAGGTTCGCCGTGACGCGGCGAGCACCCGCCTTAGAAGCCTTCTTGATGGTCATGTGAGCGGTTCTCCTTGGGTCCCGACCGGGATTTCCGTGGTTCTGAACGTGAAACGGGGGGGTCCCGGCGGGACTCACCCACTACCTACTTCTCATAGAATAAGAGAGAAAACGGGAGACAACGCGGGTAGCGAGGAGGGGGGAAGCGGTCTTACCGCCCTCTCCCTCTTCGTCTTCAAGGACGGCCCCCATCATGGCCTTCATGTCGTCGGGGCTCATCTTGCTCAGTTCGCGGAGCTTCTTTTGCTTTTCATCGGGCGGGATGTCCATGTTCTGGACGAACTCCCTAGCCCGTTGAGCGAGAGGCTTCTCGGGCTTCTTGCTAGAGGAGCCCTCCATCTTCTCTTCGACCTTCTCAACGAACCTTTTTTTGTTCTCCGGGGAAAGGCTATCGACCATGTTGGTCATGGTCTGAACCTTCTTCTTGCTCGGACCCTTTCCTGAACCCCCCGCGAACCAACTCTCCATCAGTTCAGCCGTCTCAGGGGATTCGTCCTCAGTAATCTGCTCTATTTCAGACTTACTCTCGGGCTTCGTCTCGGGCTTCTTCTTACCCTTGGATCGGCCCTTGGTGAACTCTTCCACCAAAGTTTCGGAGGCTTCGTCTCGAAGTAGGTCAAGAAGGTCCGGGTCGTCCTTGAAAGCCTCGTAAGCATCCGGGTGGAAGTGTTTGAGAACGACTTCGTCGGGCATACTGTCAGCAAGATTCCACACGGCCCGAGATACGTCTTCCTCGTCAGCGTCTTCGCGAAGCAACGCTTGAAGGTGCGGGTCGTTCACCTTCACTCCCGCCGCATCGAGATCCCGAACAAAACCGGCCTTGGTATCGCCCTCGACTTCTTTCGGAGTCATGCCCCGGTACTTGGCGAGGGTCGCAACGGACATCTCGTCCTCGGCGGCGTCGAGCTCCTTCTTGAGAGCTTCCCGCTCGGAATTGGAGGCGTTTTCGTACAACTCCTTCACTTCGTCCCGGTGCTTCGAGGCGTTCTCGATTCGGCTCTTCTGCTGTGAGGGGGGAAGTGCCTCGTACCGAGAGAGAGACTCCCGCATTCGGTCTTCGCTAGACTTGTTGACATCGGGTTTCACGCGGACGACCTGTGCGTTCAACACCTCTTGCTGGGTGTGGAAAGCCGCCATCTCGGTGAGGTTCCTGACGCCCCCCTTTTCTTCCTTTCGCAACGATTCGACGCGCTTCTTGGCGTTCTCCAGCTTCTTCCGAGAATCCGATAGGTACTTTTCCGACTTCTTGAGGTCGCGCTCAGCGCGAGCCATCAGGGTTTTGTTAGAGAAGGTCTCGAAACCTACGGTAGAAGTACCCTCGGGGTCTTCGCGGTACTTCTCGATCTTCTCTTTCAAGTCCTTCTGGCTTTGTTCCTCGTTCGTTATCTCGGACGGGAGGTTCTCAATCGCTTCCTCGGCCTCTTCCCGTTGTTTCCGAACCTCGGATAGTTTCTTCTGGAAGGAACTGATGGCCTCGCTAGACTTCTTGCTATCGAACGTCCCCATCTTCAAGCTCGGGGGGTACAAGCCCTCGGGTACGCGACGGAGGTTATCCACCGTGTCGCGGTCGATTCCCTCCTTGCTGAGCGCCCCGTGGAGGTTCGTCAGGTTTTTGGTGACCTGCTTGTTGAAGTCCTCGACCTCGCTTTGGGTGTAGCCTTCGAGAGCTTCCTGCATCGTCCGAGAAATGCTTTCCTGCTCGTCTTCGGGTAGGTCCTTCATGGCGTCGAGCCCAACGACCCTGTTCACCGACTCGCGAATGTCCTCATCGGTTGCCGGGGTGACCTTCTTCTTCTCGGCGTCGGCCTTGGCTTTCTCAGCCTTGGCTTTCGCCTTCGCGTCGGCCTCGTCGGACTTATCGCCCCCCTCCCCCTTGTCTTTCTGGCTCTTGGCCCAGTTCTCCCGCTCCTTCTTTTGAGCCTCGTCTGGAAGAGACTTGAACGCCACGTCGTTCTTGGTCTCGGGGTGCTTGAAGGTCCGGTCCTTGGCCCACTCTAGGAAGGCGTCATCTTCCTTTTCCTCGGCTCGAAGGTACCGGGCGGCGACCCGCACGGCCATTTGCCGTACGAACACTTCACCCGCCACCTTCTTGAAGTTCAAGGAGAGGTCGTCGTCGGTGTCATCGAGGTCCGGGTCATCGGACTCCACTCGCTCGTTACGGAGATCGTGACGCGGGGGCTTCTTCTTGGGGGAAGGCTTCACCAGCTTCTCGGTGGCCTCGTCCTCGCGCTCGGCATCCGTCTTGGTTCCCACCTTCAGCGACTTGATGACCGTCCCGTCATGGACGTACTGGTCCTCTAGCCCGGGAACTAGGTAACTGCTTCGGAGAATGCTCTCGGTGTGGCCCACCACCTCCGCAACGTGCTCTAGCGCCCGATTGAACTCGGCCTTGAGGATTTCGTCCTTCTCCTTGCGGGCGCGAGGGAGCTCCTTCGGCCCCTTGGCGCGTTCGGCCCGCAGGGCCTTGCACATCTCGTCGTTCGCGCGATAGCCCCGGATGTCCTTGGCGGTAACATCAAATTCCGCGAGGTAGTCGTTCACCTCATCGGCGCTGACCTTGGCGTCGTCCGTATCGAAGATGGCTTCATCACCATCCCGACCCTCACAGAGCTCCTTCAGAGCGGTGACAGTCGGGCCGTCGTCCACGGTCTTCTCGTGCTTCACCCCGGACTTGCCGACGTACTTGATGGTGGCCTTGCCGTCACGGATGGTGATGTGCTTCTTGAGCCATCCCGTCACCCCGTAGTGACCATCGTCCGCACTGTCATCGTTGCCCACCCGCTCGCAGGTGTGGTCCATGAGGGACACGGCGAGGGCCGTCATCTGGGTCATGGGATCGTCGGACTTGAGGTCGTCCTTCACCCGCGCCCGTAGGTCACTGATGTGTTGGCGAAGATGCTCGACCCGCTCGGCCTTCTCCTTGTGGCGGTTGGCTACCTGCCTCGGGCCGTACTCGTACACCGTGGCTTCGTCGCCGTCCTTGGTCTCGATCTTCTTCTTGGACTTGTAGCGGGCTGCAACGCGCGAGGCGTTCTCCCTGCCCAACGGAAGCACCACGGGTTCCTCACCCAAACCCCAGACCTCAACGTCACCGAAGGTCCACGAACCCTCGGGCACCGGGCCTCGGTACTCCCCGACGCTATTAGGAGGGAGATAGGCGAGCGTGACGTGGGGGTAGTAGTAGGTGGGGGATCGGTCCGTAGAGGGAAACCCGTTGTCGGACAGGTGCGCGATGAGGGACGCGCGCAAGCCCGCCATGTCGGCGTCGAACCGCACGCTATCGTAGGCAACGGTGGCGTCCGGGTTGTCGAAGTGATTCAGCCCGCGAAGGGTCGCGGTGATCTCACCCGGCCACCGTTGTAGGTGTGAGCGCACCACGTCGAGGAACCGCTCGGTGTCCTCGGGGGCGTCTCCGAAGTACAGCAGCGTGGCGTGCGGTGGCGAAGTGTCATGGTCACCCAGCGACGGAAACTTCGCCGCGAGGCCCTTGGGAAGCGGGATGAACAACCCGACAGACATCAGCGCCTCCCTGATAGGTACAGGCTCGCTACCTTCGCTGCGCTCGGAAGTCCATCGGGCTCATGGGGCGTCACCGTCACGAGGTGCGGGAACGCGGCCTTGCCATGCGACTCCACGAAGTCCGCGAACTTCTGGAGGTGCGGAGCGCGATCCTCCCAGATGTCCACGCCCGTCACCGTGGGATACTCCTTGAGCAGATCACCGATTGCTCGGAGCTTGAAAGACTCCGTGTCCCCGCCCGGAGCGAGGTACACATGGTTGAACTTCAAGCCCGCTTGCGCGAGCAAGTCCTTCACGCGGGCGGTGAACTTCTTGGCGACACGACCCGTGAGGAGTACGGCAATCGTGTCCCCATCACCGATGTCCTTCTTAGCCCGCTGCACCACGGAGCCGTTCCACCAATCGGCACCGGGAGACTCGGGCACGACGGGCGGGGTGAGAGACGCGAGGTTCCCCCACCAACCAGCCTCCCATCCCTCGGGCTTCTCGGGACTACGAAACAGCGTGCCGTCGAAATCGTAGATGGCGAGCTTGGTTTCCATGCGGATCACCGGCAGGTGTGAGAGATACGGCGAAGGTACCGCTCGGCTACCTGAGACCGCAGCGGGTAATGAGTGCTGGCCATCCGGGAATCAGCCGTCATCTCCCGAAGATCGAAGCACATCGGGGCGAAGTCCTTACGAATCGCTCGAAGGTCTTGAGCGATTTCCCGCTCGTCGTCCCCGTCGATCCAACGCTCTTGGCACTTGCGGACCATCTCGGGTTTGTCCTCGATGATGTCCAGCCACTTCCCCTTGTTGTCGAGGGAGACGGCCTCTTCGAGCAGGGCTTCGATGGTGAGGAAATGCTTGCGGATGCAGTCTTGGCACCGCTTCCGCTCGTTGTTGAGGTGGTCCTCCAGCAACGCGATCTGCTTGCAACACTCCCTCAAATTATAGAGAGGGTGCATGATCGGGAGAAGATCGGACTTATCGGCGCGGCGGTCCATAATTGACTCCTACACGCGCCGGGGAATAGGGCTAGAAACGCCCCTCCTCCGCTTGAGGCTTCGCATACTTGAGCCCCAGCGTCTCCGCGATCTTCTGCACCACGTCGCTGTTCTCCGCAAGGGCGCGGCCCGCCTCGGAGTAAATCCCGCCCAGCACGTCGTTGAACTTGCTGTCGTTGAACGTGAACACGTCGCGCTTCAGCTTCTCGCGGGTGGTGTGCGGGTCGATGTTCAGGAGCTCCAGAATCACATCCACGTCCAGCGACCCCTTCTGGTACAAGTTGAACAGGGCGTCGAACGTGTCGCTGTTGTCCCGCAGAGCCAAGCGGGTGAACGAAAGGGCAGGGCAAATCACCGTTTCGTTGCCCTCGTCGTCCGTCTCGATGAAACCCATGCGGCGGCACATCGGTCGCAACATATTGTCCTCGACCATGTCCTGTAGAACTTCCCGCAAGAGCATATAGCGGGTGTTGATGACTTCGAGGTTGATGCGGTCACCGCTGTAGGAGCTCTCGCCCGACAGTAGGGATTCGGTGACACCCAACCCCGCATACATCTGGCGGTCGGTCATCTCATACTCGCTGGAAAGCTCCAGCAAGCGACCCTGCGATCCCATCTCGTTCCAGTTCACGTCGAAGTTCGTGATGATCGAGTAGTCGGGGTCTTGGAGGGCGAGGTCTACTTGGTCGCGCAGAGCGTCCGTATCCGCCGCCGACATATCCGCCGCCGACACGATGCGGATGGGAGTCATGTGTCGGGAAGCGATACTGGTCTGGGCCTGACGGAGCTTGTCTCGGTAGACGAGGATGCGAAGGCACCTTTCCAGCATCGAGTGCCCGCGAGGCTCGTACTGAGACTTCTTTCGAGCCATGTAGTGAACGAACGACCCGGCGTCCGGGTCCGTGTTCAGCGGGATGTTGGAGCCCTCGCGAATGGCGTTGACCACGCCCTCGGGCATGGACTTGACGACCCGCATCGCGGACTCGTCGCCCATGTCCGCGCGGTTCACCACGTCCTTTGTCTTGCTGTCGGGGATGAGCTCCACGAGCTTCTCGTCGGTAAACGGGAAGCTCTCCATATGGACCTGCTCTGGAGGCAGTACCCGAATCGCCGTCCATCCTCGGTAGTTGCGCTTGAGCCACTTTTCAGCGCGGGCGTCTGCGTCCTCCCGACGCTGGGTTCGCTCCGTGGGCTGGCCGTTCTCATCGAGCTCACGAATCACCTCTTGGGTGATCTCATCGGGCATATCCGGCGAGTTGTCCTCGCAAAACACGAACACCTCGCCCAAGAGGTTGTAGTCGTGAACAATCTCGATGAGACGGTGAAGCAGCCCGATAGACCGCGCCCACTTGGTGCAAAAGTCTAGCGACCGTCGTGCGAGCTCAGGGTCTTTTGCCTGTGGCGTAGTGAGACGAATCTTCGAGAGTGGCAGTTCCGTGTGGAGGTCCACGGCTTGTCCGACGAAGGGGTCTACTTGGTAGAAGAACCGGAAGTAGTTGCGCTTCTCGTCAAGGCTTTGCGGAAGCTCAAGGAAGTCCGTCGAGAGCTCGGGCGAGTAGAAGTTACCCCCCGTCCCCCCCACGGTTCCGCCCGTGGCAGGAAACGCCACCTTCGAGCGCATGGAGGAGGCAACGACCTTTCCGGGCTTCCCCACCTTCGCGCCTCGCTCCTTTGGGGCAACGCGCTTCACTTCGATTGCATCTTCATTCTTGGTGGGCATCGGTCATCCCTCCCCTTCCGTTTGTGAAGGGGCTGCGGGTGCGGTAGGAACCTCCCGCTTTGGTCGCGGGGGAGTGGGCGAGTTGGTGAGATCGGGGTCATCCGTATCGTACAAAGTCGAGACGCGACGGACGGAAGACATCATTCCCAGAAGATTCGCGAGGTCCCTCCGAACGGCCATCGCACGACGCTTCAAGATCGGCCCGCCCTCCATCCGATCGCACGCTCTCAGTGCAGCAAGAATTTCTCGCTGCGCCGCGTCCACACGAGTGGCAACCTCACGATCAAGAGGATGACTGGACAAAGTAGCGCGTAGTCGGCTCACGGTACGGCCATCTCCACTCGGGCGCTCGGGGCAGGTGCTTCTTCTTGAACGCTACCTTAATGATTCGCTTCAATAGAACCATGTCATCGGCAGACCCCAGAAAAAGCTTTTCCCACGACCCACCGGCCTTCTGAAATACCCGCACGATGAGATCGTACCCCTTCTCGGTATGAAGCACTTTTCCCGAAAAGGAGCTGTCCAGCAGCTTACGGATCAATCGGTAATCCGAGCGGCTGGGTTTCAAGGGATCGAGCTTCGCGGTTTTCATCGAGACGGCCATTTTCGCAGGTTCCTTCCGCCACGGGGTACTTGCCGGGACTCGTGCGATCCGCTTTGTAGGAGCTTCGCCCGCATAGCTACGCGGGCGTATCCGGGAATTACCGGACCAGTTCTCGCAGCCCCCGAAAAGTGAGCGGTCTTCGACAGGCGGTTCGCCGCCAGCCACACCATGCGGACAAGGGCGTCGGACATATCGTCGTGCTTCCCGTCGATGTTGGGAGCTTCAACGGTCGTAACGAATTTGCTGTGGTACTCGGCCTGTAGCTCAAGGAGCTCTGCGATGTACGGGCAATGCGACTCGTTCGCCGGAACCGGGAAGTCGTACAGAACCAGCTTCTTGTCCCACATCATGTCCTTGAAGTTCTGGAACATCTGGGAAGTGAACTGCTTCGTCATCTGGTGGGCCTTCATCTGGCCCAACCCGCGCTTCGACAGGGCTTGCTCCAGCGGGATGCCCGCCCACTGGTCGAACATCCCCTCTTGAATCAGGAACCGCTTCGACAGGTCGAGAATCCAGTCGGCCACGTCATCGAAGTCGAGGCGCTCCTTCCCGTAAAACTTGCCCTCGCCCGCCTTGATCTGGTCCACGAGGTCCACCACGATGCGACCCTCTGGGTCGAGGTGCCCCAAGGCCACCGCCGTGCCGTCTCCCACGAGGCCAAGGTCCAAACCCAAGAAGTAGGACACACGAGGTAGACCTCGTTGCTGAGGACGCGCCGCCTTGTCCACGCACGCTGTGAGATCATCTCCGCGCTCGATCCAGCCTCGTGTACGGTCGCTGAACTCCCCGCCGTACTCGGTGAAGAACACGGCTTGGTCTTTCAGATAGTGCTTCTCGAACTCGTGCGCGGGAACCGTGGGGTTCACCTCCCACGTCGGCGCTTGGATGCAAAGCATATTGTCCGCAGCCATCCCGCCGCCCATGCCGATCTGAAACATCTTGTAGAAGAGCCCCTGACGACCAAGGGGAGATGAGATCAAAATGATCCGGCCCTCTACCTGCCCGATGGGCTTGCGGCGATCCTTGGGGTCCTTGGGAGAGTACGCCGACGTGCTGGGGACGACGGCGTTGTACACCGCGTCGGCAGACGATTGACCCGCGTCGGTGAAGTGCGCCACCTCATCGAGGATGACCACGATGTTGCCCGCGCCACGGAGGCCCTTGGCGACACAACTACGGAAGGTCACCTTGATGGTGGCCTTGGCGCTAGGGTCGTCCGAGTAGGCCCCATACCGCTCGACATCCTTCGGCGTCTGGAACCGAGCGTAGGACATCGTGTTGTTCGCGGTATACGGTCCAAAAAACGCGCAGCTACGAAAGTGCCCCGATACCTCTTGGTAGAGCAGACCCGCTTGATCCTTGTCGGTGGCGACAGAGATCAGTTGGATCATGTTGCTCTGCGGGAGACCATAAAAGGCTTGCGGGTCGCCCTTGCTGATAAGCTTGTAAGTCTCGTAGGCGGCGATGCACGCTGATAAGGTGGTCTTACCAGAACGGCGACCGATGGATAGGATCATCTCCCGGCGCTCGTGACCAGGCACCACCTCTTTGATATTCGACCGACCCTCTGAATACAGGTACTCAAGGTACTCCTTCTCGGTCATGTCGCGGACGTTTTTCCGCCGCCAATCCGTGACCGTGAAGGTCTGAGTGTCATCGAGGGGGATGCCGTAGTGGGCCTTGAGGATGATCTTCTGGATCGGGAACAGTTGCATCCCCAGACCCCAAGGCTCCTCAACGAACTCGATAATATTCGCGACTGCGGCGGTGCTGTTTACTGGGGAGACCGCGCGAGCACCGGAAAGAACGAGGTTGGCGAGGGTCATGGAGGACTACCCTCACTCCTTCATGCGGGACTTCGCCTCGTTCTTCCACGAGTCGTCCAGTTGCTTCGCAAACTGAGCGATCACCGTGTCGGACAATTCTTGACGGACCCCCGCGCTTTGCATCGCCCGCACGAACGTCTCGGTGACGAACTGGAACAAGGCTTGGAACGCGGGGCTCTCAAGGTCGATGATGCGGCTCTGAATCTGCTCCTTGCGCTTGATCCAAGTGTCACCGATGGCCTTGAGGGCTGCGACACGGCGCATGGACAATTGCGAGGTGTCCCCTCCCTTGCGCTCAGCCTCCATGCGCTCGAACCGTAGCGATGCGGCCTCTTCACCGATAGCCAACACCACTTGGTTCAGCACCTCTGCCGATTCGGGAGCCGTCTCAGCGGCTTGAAGAATCGGGTCGTTCCGAAGGTGGCCTTGCTTGATGCGAAGCAAGTCCCCCAAAAGAGGGGTCGCAGGGGGCAGGGCTTCCGCAAGATTTCCCTTCGGTCTTCCGATCTGACCGTCCAGAAAGATCGGCAACCCGGACTCGTTCAGCGACGGGGTATCTCGCTCCTGAATGTCTTCGAGCTTTCGAAGGCGGGTCTTGCCCAGTTCGTCCACGACCTTGATGCGGACGACCCCTTCAGGAATGATGTACCCCTTGTAGCGACGAATGCCTTGAGCATCCACGTCAATGAAAGGGGAAGGGGACTTCACCACCCTCTTCACATTGGTATCGGGTAGCTGGTCGTCAAGAATCTCGTCGGCTTCGTCTGACATATCGAACCTTACCGTCACGGAAGAATCGTCGGAGCAGCCTGACTCTTCACCGTCTTCGGGATAAAGAAGCTACGGCGGCGACGACCCGCTACGTTGAGGGTGTTGCCCGCGCCATCTTGCAACGTGAAGATCAGCCCTCCGAGAAGGGTAGACATATCGTTCGTCGCTTGCACGGGGAACAGGGCATCCACACGGTTAGTGCTCAGGTACACGGTCGCGGCCACCGAAGTAGCGGTCACTCCCGGAACGGAAGCGTTGAACCACGAAGCGATCTCGCTAGCGATGGTGTTCACCGGACCCGTGTTGCTGCCCTCGCCCACTCCGAAGTCCGTCGCTGCTTGCGGGTATTGGTCGAAGGCCCGGAGCTCTTCTTGGTAGTAGAAGGGACCGGGGGGTGTCACCGTGGGGTCCCAATAACGGGCCGAAGTCACCACGATGCGGGCCATGTTATCTATCGCGCTAACGGGCGGGGGTTGCTGCGTCGGCCCGTTCGTCCGCACGACACCGCTGGGGGTGTGAAGCATCTGGAGCACGAAGCCCGTGCGGAGCTTCACGGGGTTGCCCCCGGTGTTGCGCGCAGGGTCGGAGCTCCCAGCGAGGTTGGCGACGAGCACCTTGAATTTGGGCGGGGCGGCGACACGCATGGTAGGTCACTCCTCGGGAAGAGTCATCCCCTCGAACAGAATCCCGTGGAGGGTCTGGTTGTCGGGGAGGTTGTCGTAGTCGAAACCGTCGAGGTTGTCGTTCTGAAGGTCGAACTCGCCGGGATCGTAGGCGTTGAACATCGCCGCCGTTCGCTCGCTGTCGTCAGCGTTCGCGAGGCGGATGGTTTCCCGCTGGTACTTCTCGGGGTTCCCCACGGGCGCGGCGCTCACCAACTGCTTTGCGTACTTTTGACAGTGTCCGTTGGTGTTATGGGCGCATGACCCGCAACGACCCATCTGGAGAACCGCCTTCACTTGGTTCGCCCGGTGAATCAAAGCTCCCTTTTCGCAACCCGTCGTACCCGTCGAAGAGGCGTAGGCGTCTGCCGCGATGTAGACGTGGCCCGCGAGGCCCTCATGCTTCCGGCGAAGCTGAACCAGTTGCTCGCTGGCTCCCTTGAGGTAGTCCTGAGAGAACCGGGAGTTGAGGATGGTATCGAGGTCGCGACCCGCCATACCCTCGTTCATCTTCTCGCTGGCGTACCGAAGGACTTGCGACACCTTTGGGTCAACCACAGCGGACTCGGTCGCCTTCTTCGAAGAGACTGCCTTGTCCCGCACCGAGAGGTGTCGGTCTAGGTCACCTTCGCCCATCGAAACGGCCAGACGGGACTTGCTGGTGGAGCCGTAGAGAGCTTGGTTCAGTTCCGCGACCATCGACTCGGGGGTCTTGGCCGAAGCGATCTTGGAAACCTGTTCCTCCGAGAGATTGCCAGTGCGGGCCATCTTCAGGACCCGATCTCGGGTCTTGGACAGAATCCTGTCCGCAACCTGAGACTCAATCTCCGAAGCCGACATCGACCGCTTCACGGGTCGGTCGTGGTGATTCCCGGCACCAACGCCGTTCCCACCGTAGCTCCGGGCACCAGAGCCCTTGCGCTCGGAGAGAAGAGCCGAGAGAAGCACCCGCTTCGGGTCACCCGACGCGAGACGCTTCCCGGACGCTTCGAGCGTCGGGCGGTAGTGGTCGAGAGCTTCCTGCCAAGGAATCTCTGTGACCACCCGCTTCCCAAGGTAGTTCTCGTAGGCCGCGAGCTTTGACCCGGGGCGGGTGAGCCAATAGTGGGCTGAGGCGCACTTCTTCTTGATCTCCCCGTCCCACTTGCCCGTGAGAAGACCGGGAAAGGCGCTGTCCCGAAGGTACACCTTGCCGACAACACCGTGCTCGGCCTTGACCCGTCGCAAAGAAGAAGCGAGCCTCTTCATGTGGGGGTTGGTGTGAATATGCGACAGAGCATCACCGAGATGCGCTGCTACGTCCGCCATGATGTTCTCGAAAGGCTGGCCGAAGGCGGACTTTCGCATCGCGCTCGCGACCACTTGACGGAGAGTGTCGTCTCCCGGCAAGAGTGCCACTTGCGACCGGGGCGGGGGCGGCACAACCACATTCGGTACGACCTCAACACCGTCCGTGCGGTTGTTCACCCCCCATGCCTCGACCAGACCTTGAAGCACCTTGTCATTGTGCTGCTTGGGAAGGCGATCAGGGTCCTGCTCCGCAAGCTCCAGCCAAGATAGGTCGGAGAGGTGCGCGGCCTCGCGAACCATTCCTGACAGGTCACCTACGTCGGTTCCATCCACACCAGCGAACAGGTCGCTCGCATCGACCGACGCCTCACGGCTTGAGGTGACGATGCCGTCAGGGAGCTTCGACAGACCCGCCTCAGAACGAGGAGCAGCGGGCATTCCGGTAGTGCGCGATGTCGTCGGGGTCTTGCGATTCATCAGCGGTCCCTCGCCGTACTCCTCAGAGAAGTCGAATCCGTCCAGCATATAATTGCTGGCAAACGTGGGCATATATCCACCGTCAGGAGTGCGTGAGCTCATCGAATACCTCTGGGGGCACGGGTCTTGAGAAAAGCGAGTTTGAGGGCCTTCTCGGCCATCTCTTCCTCGTTCTCTTCATCCATGTCTTCTTCTTGCCCCTCGGCCCACGCTTCGGGGTCTTGCTTGATCTCAAGGGCGTCCTCAACGATCTGCTCAACCTCTTCGCGCTCGCTGGGGTCTTCCTGACGAGAAACCGCTGCCCAATGCGGGGCGCGAATCTCGTCGTATAGGGTGTCGCTGAGAGCCGAGAGAGCTTCCACTACGTTCATGTAGGCGCGGCGCATCTCTGCGATCTTCTGGATGTAGCCCTTGCCACCCAGCGACCCATCGGGAGACACGTCGGCGCTCTTGAGCTTGGTGAAGACCGCGTAGGCGCTCATCGAATGTCCGAGAGCCGCGTTGGTAGACCGCAGCACCTTGGCAAGAGGCTTCGTGTTGCGGGGATCGAACGCGAAGTCTGGGGTGATTCGGCGTTCCTGTGGACCGGAGTCGTTCCACGCCCACTGTGAGGCATCGTTCGACTTGTCCTTGATGAAGCGGACCTCGCCCGCCGTGCGGATCATGACTCGGCGCGCGATGGCTTTGGGGTCGGGCTTTCTAGAGGTCATCATCACACCTTGAGGGGGTTGCCCGTCTCATCAAAAAGGCGCTCGATAACGAACTCGTCGCCTTGCTTCGACAGCTTCCACAAGTCCTTCGTGGCCTTATGGATAAGGTCGTCGCCTCCACCTGCGGACTTCATAAAGTCCGTAAGGTCGCCCATCGCCGTGACCGTCATCCGGTAGGAGTTGGCCGTGCGGGTGGGGTTCGCGGGACGGCGAAGGTGGGAACGGTGGATGGCCATAAGCCTTCCGCCGTCGAACTTCACGAAAATCATCCCGTCTTGTCCGGTGGCGTCCCCCATCGCCGTACGGACCATTACCACCGTTCCGGTCTCGCCTCTCTCCGGGGGGGAAGGGTAGGCAAGGAGGGCTGAGAGCTTTCCGACGAACGCCACGCGGGTACCGGAAGGTACTGTTCCGGCGTCGTTTGCAGTTCGTCCTCTAGCGTATTCCTGCACAGAGGAATCGCCCGAGAGAACCCCGTCGAGCGCGCTCGCCTCGACAAAGAACCCTCCGTTTTCCCAGAATTTGCTCACCGCTACACCTCACAAGGTCCCCTCAAAGACAAGGGAAGTCCTAACGAAAGGCGGGCGATAGGCGAAGTAGCTAGGAAAGGACGGTCCAGTAGACCGTGGCGTTCACTGGGGCGGTGAACACGATGTCGAAGCCCGACGCGCTCTTGTTGTCCACGCGAGACACGGTAGTGAGACCCGTGTCGAGCGCGACGGTGTAGTTGGCATTCGGTCGAGCGACCGTGAAAGTCACCGTCTCCGTGGCACTGGCCGCGAACACCGTGGTGCCCGATACCTGAGACTCCAGCACGGTGCCAGACCCAGCGACCGTCCCCCGCGAGGAGTTCTTGAGGGTCGCCGCCGTGGTCCCGTTGACCGTGAGGTTCCCAATGGCACTCCCCGTCACCGAGACGGTGCGGTTGCCGTTCACCGTCACGTTCCCCACGGTCGGGCACCCGCTCACCGTGAGGGAACCGGCGTTGGTGAGGGTCGAAAGCACGTTGCCCACGGAGGAGCAACCCGACAGGACATAGACGCTGCCCGCCACCGAAGGGATGCTGCCCGCCGTGGTGTAGTCCGCTTGAACGGCAGGGAGGACGCTGTTCGTAGCCGTGAGCCCCGCACACTGGTTCGCCCGGAGGCTCGCCGTGCCGGGAACTCCCGTGGCTTGGCACCCAATGAGGGTGACGTAGTTCACCGTGTCAGCGTATACGGTGAACCCTCCGACACCCGTAGGACGAAGATCGCATCCGTCGAGGATGATCCCGTCCGCGCCCACGGTGCTGCCAGCCCCGCCCACGATGTCCACGCACGCCTCGCCGTTGTTGGCATTGACGAGGACGAGATTGCGGAGGGTGAGGGAGGTCGGAACGGAGGCCACGGCCTCCTGCACCGTGATCGTTCCCGATACCGCAGCGGCTTGGATTACCGCACGCCCGATGCCTTGGACAGTAATCCCGGCCTTCTCGATGACGACGTTCTCCGAATACACTCCCGGCATCACGAGGACGACGTAAGGGTTCGTGAGGCTGGCGCTGGCCGGAACGGCATCAATGGCGCTCTGAAGCGTCGTGTACTGAGCGCCCGTGCCCGACGCCCCCACCACTAGCACCCCGGAGATCGTCCCCAGCCCCGCGAGAGACGAGAGATTGATCCCCCCGGTGACCACGGCGTCCACGAATCGCAGGGAGCCCGTCGCAGAGTCGCGGGTGATCGTGAGCGTCTGTCCCGATCCCGGCTCGACCCGGAGCCCATCTACTTGGAAGTTCGGTTGCGGCATTAGTCAGGTCCTCACACGAACACGTCGTAGCCAATGGTCCCGGTATACGTCACGCCCACGGATACCGTGAATCCCGTGGTGAGCTTGTTGGTGACCCTCACGGGCACAAAATCCTGCACCGAAAACACCACCCGATAGCTCGTCCCTGCGAACGGCGTCACGAAAGTGACCGTCTTGGTGGTTTCGGCGGTGAAAGTCAGTTGGCCGTTCACGGCACTAGTCTGAGCCACGAAGTTCTCCACCTGTTGGATGGCCGACTGAATGTCGTCGGTCACGGACTGCGGGACGGATGTCTGCGAATCCACGATCCGCCCTTGCGGGCTCTCGATGTTCTTGACCGAGATCAACCCGCTCTGGTCGAGCGAAATCGTGAAGTAGTAGTAGTTCGGGCTGACCCCGGACCTGTAGGTGAAGTCGAAGTTGGTGCGCTGGTAAGCCATCGTCCGTCACCAGATGAAGTCAGTGAGGAGTCCTGAGTTTTCGGCCCACTTCGCCAATTTGCGAAGTCCTTCGACGTTCGAGGACCAAACTTCCACGGAGTCGTTGCGTTCCCTCACTCCGAGATCGGAAATCGGTGGAACGCGAAAAAGATCCGTCACAGACGCCCTACGTTGAGGCCGATCACGAAGAGATCGAAGCATCGAGGCAAACTTCTTCGCCTTCCCGGAGGTGGGAAACCCGAAAATGTTGAATCGGTACTCGCTACGGGTGTGACCTTTAAGCCAACGATCCGCGACGGACCTAGCCATAACCACACGAACGGTAAGAGACTTGTCGTCCGAAGCCATCTAATCCCCAAGAGGGATAAGGAAGATAGCGTTAAGAGTCCAAGACGTAGCCGCTACGAACGGCGGGAATGGTGCGCTGAACCTCGCGAAGCAGGTTCAGGTTGTCCGATACCACCGTGAAAACTTCCCCGTAGAACTGCATCAAAGGGTGGGAAGACAGCTTCTTGGTAGACCGCACGAAACGATGTCGAACGAACCCTTGGGTCACCCCAAGGCGCTTCGCTGTTTCGCTCTGGCAAGTGGTCTCGTACATCAAGACGAGAATCTCGATATCCATCGGATCGGTAAAAAACCTCCGAAGGTCGGATCTCAGCGTCCCCTCGTCTACCTTGGGAACGTCTAACAGGTACTTGATGCGCCGAATGCCTCGCTGAAGGCGGTAACAGACGGTGGGCTGAGATACCCCGAAGATCGACGCGATGTCCGTCTGTCTCAGGTGGCGAAAGAAATACAGGTCGATAAAGTCGGCCTCGATGACCGGGAGACGGTCGAGTATCTTCCTCACCCTTTCGATCACACGGAGGTCTTCCTCGTCGGGATCGGTGAAGATGCTTCCGAAGCTGGTTATCACGTCCTCGTCGGACAGATTCGTCAACCAGTCGCTCACATCAGACCGCCTCTCTCCCTCATTTCATCGAGGGAAACCACGAGACCCTCCTCCTCATCGAGGAGAGGAGGGGATTCGGTGGGAAAGGTGAAAGACACCAAATTTCGGGGTACCACGGCGATCGAGGTAAGGGAACGAAACGAAACCTGAACCGCCGCCTTCCTCTCGTACAGGTCTACGACGACCCCCTCTAACTCTCGATAGTTCCCCCCCGTGATACGAACCCTAGCCCCAATCTCTAGGTCTGCACCCATAGATTCAGCCAATTGAATTCGCATCGCCTCCACGTCGCCGTTCGGCAAGGTATGGAGGACCCTCATTCCGTTTCTTTGCCGAGAACTGAAAACTCGGGCGACCAAAGGGGATCGTTCGAGGCGAAAGTAGGTCACCTCAGACAACCCTGTGGCCACGAAGGCGTAGCCCTCGATCAACCTCACGCTGACCGTTCTTCCCCCCTTGATGTACGTTGCGTAAGGCACGAACACCGGAAAAGAAGCGTCAACGGAAAGCAAAGCCCGAAGAGAAGAGTCCAACGTCCCTTCGTGGGCCTTCCTCTCACCCAACTTGGTGAGCTCTATAGTGGCCCACGTCGTTTCATCCCGTTGATCCGCCATCAGACCCGCCCTGACGCTCTAGTTCTTGAACGCGACGTTTGACGAGTTGAAAGAACTCCAAGGCAGAATAACCAGAGGGCGAAGGAGAGGGGGAGGATAGGTCACTCCTCTCTCGATTCGCATTGACAGCGCGAGGGTGTAAGTACACCGAGTCAACGATAGAAGGTTTATCCGCATGGGGCGGCGAAACATTACCCTCCTTCTTGATCGGGGGAGAAGGGGGTGGGGCCGATACAACCTCATACCGCTGCGGACCTCGGTGCAATTGCGATAGATCGCACAAGAGCATCGCCGCCGTAGGCCGTCCGGGGCGCGAAGAGAACTTCTCAGCGTAGTCTAAAAGTGCAACTCCCGCATCTCGACCCAACGCCTCTACTCGATCCCGGTTCAGATACGTCGGGACGGAAGTAGGTCCCAAAGAGCTACGGTACGAGAGCATCGCCATATCGGCAAGTTTCTCGTACAACGTGATAGGGGACATGGTTTTCAGCAACCCCTCCGCGCGCGAGATAGCCGTGGGTAGGTCGGTCTTGATGTGGGCCAACACCTCCAGCACGGCCTCGGCGTAGTCGAGGTGGAGGTAGCGAGAGACGTTCTGAACGGTGATCCCACCGAGCATCGAGACGCCCTCCACGGCCTTCAAGGCATCGCGAATGTGGCACTCGGTGATCTCCCCGATTAGATCAAGGGCAGGACGCTCGTAGGGAATACTTTCCACGTCGCACACCGTCGCGAGACGCCCGCCGATCTGTTCCGGCGATACGGGCCTCACGACGAACGCCGGGGCACACCGCGACAGGATCGTGTTCCGCATCCTCTCGGGCTCCGTCGTGCAGAAGATACAGACGAGGAGCTTGTCCTGCGTGCCGGGATAGTTGTCCTCCAACGGCTTGAGGAGCGCATCCAGAGCGTCCGTGGACAAGCGGTGAGACTCGTCCAGCAAGTACAGCTTCCGTTTGCCGCTGAAGGTGCTGTACTGAATCTCGTCCACGATCCGGCGAACGGACTCCTTCCCGCTGTTCGTCGCGGCGTCGATCTCAAAAAAGTCGGGCGAAGTTCCACCGTTCAGAATCGACGTACACGAAGTGCAACGGTCGCAGGGCTCCCCTTCCACGGGCGAGGAGCACAAAAGAGCTCGGGCGAGGACCCGTGCGAGAGTAGTCTTACCCGACCCGAAGGGGCCAGCGAAAAGGTAGGACTGATGAAAACCCGCCCCGCTGGAGACGTACTGCTTGAGGATGGTGACGGTTTCCCGTTGGCCGAGAACGTCGGAATAGGTGCGTGGGCGGTACTTCGTATCGAGCGACACAATCCCTACCTTACGCCCTCGGTAACACCACGGGGGTTCACGCGGACGGGGGGACGATAGATGGGACCAGCACGTTCACGGAGGCTGGAGCCGAAGCTCTCGCTCGAAGGGATTCGACCTGTTGCTCGACCAGACGATCAAGAAGGTCGGACAACGCATCCTTCGATAGACCTTGAAGGTCGGAGATTTGACTGAGAGCCCCCCGTCCGAAAGTGCGGAGCTCATCAACGACTCGCGCCTTGATCTTCTTGGCCTCGTCCGGGGTCCACTCTCCGGGCTTGCCCTTGAGAGTTCGGACCTCATCCGCAACGGACTGCACGAGCGTTCCGGCGAGAGCCGTGAGAAGTGAGAGAGCCCCCGCCGCAATCTCAGAACGAACCTTCGAGCGGATGACGGGGACGACTTGCAAAACCGCCCAGACGATGGCGGCGCTGACTAGGATGTAGGCGACCTGTTGATGCGTCATGACCCGCTAGGGGGCATAGGCGTGGAACCGGAAGGTCAACGTCTCTGCTGAACGAACTCGTACAGGCTCTCGGCGGTGGACTTGATCTCGGACACGGTTGGCGGCTCGATCATGATCGGGGCGCGGTTTTCGCGCTTGGCCGTTTTGCGCTCGATCTCTCTCGCTGCGTGCCAACGCTCCATGAGAAGTTGCGCGGCTTCAGACAAAAGGGCGTGGCGAATCTCGTAACCGCTGGCGCTCATGTGTGTCTCCGTGTGTGATGGGACCGTGCGTGAAAGTGCCCAGAGGTCCCGGTACTGGGCGGTGGACGGAGGTGGATTCGAACCACCGTAGGCATAAGCCGACAGATTTACAGTCTGCTCCCTTTGGCCTCTCGGGCATCCGTCCGTGATCCCCCTACCCTACCGCGCCCAGATGGACTTGGATACGGACGCGCGCAGGTCGAAGTCCCTTGGGCACGGGCACCACGCCACCACCTTCTGGGGGTCATCGTGGATGTCCGTCTCGCCGTGGTCCGCGAAGTTGCCGTCCTTGTCCAACCAGCCGTAGAGGATCGAGCCGTCCTCGTCGCGGGCCGTGTACGGCTTCATCTTGCGAAGGTTCCCGTTGCAGTTGAACCTTCGGTCCACCAAGAACACGAGGTGGTAGCAGTCGTCGGGAGAGTCCATCACCTCTGGCTCCCTTGAGTTCTGGACGGTGCAGAGGTGTGCAGGGAAGGCGTCTTTACCGAGGTGGAAGAACCCACGAAGGATGTCGTCGATACTCATACCTGAGTTACGCCCGACAACCCTGATTGATGCACTCCCGAATACGCCCGTGGGCCTCGTCCAGCTTGGATAGGTCCCCGTCCGATAGGGCTTGCGATAGGGCCTCCCGGTAGGCCACGAACAGGTCGGACAGGACTCCCTTCAACGGGGAGGGAAGGGGGTGGTGTTGTACGCCCTCAATGGGCGAGCCGTTCGCGTCCCAAGCCACTTGTGACTCCTTCGATCAGTGCGAGCAGAGGGAGTCGAACCCTCACGCCTTGTGGGCTGCGGATTTTGAGTCCGCCGCGTCTGCCATTTCGCCACGCTCGCTTGTAGACCCGGCGGGCCATGATCCCGCGACCTCCCGCTTATAAGGCAGGTGCTCTAACCGACTGAGCTACGGGTCCGTTGTTTAGACCTTACGCCCGAACGGCGGGAAAGAGGTTGGGCCATCGGCCAACGCATTGGTCTCGCCACATAAGGGCGAGACGCTGAAACTCGGCGTCGGCGCTCTCGTCCGTCCGCTCCGCGAACAGCTTGGCGAGGGCGACGGGGTTGGTGGTCCACACGAGAGACGTAGCGGCTTGCATTGGAAGGAGCCCCGCAGCCGCCTCATAGATGCGCTTGCGGGCCATGCCCTTCGGCTCCGCACCGTCCCACTTGGCCTTGTGGGCTTCGACCTCCCGGTCGATGTAGCTGTGGTACTCGGTGTATGCGGTGCTCATGGCCGCTTGAAACTGCTCCAAGGCCCTGTCGTCCCCCAGCATCTTGGGCGGCACGACGAACTGCCCCGGATGGTGAGTGTATCGGGTGCTCTCCTGCGACGGGCTCCCTTCCTCGCTACGGTCCGCGCCGACGTAGTGCCGGATGAGCTCGTGCGAGAGACGGCGACTGATGCCCGCCACGAAGAACGTCATCTTCGCGTGGTACATGATCGAGCGGTGCGGGACGGTGCCCGACTGCGTGTGGGCGATGTAGTCCGCGTTCGACTTCTTGCCCGCCTTGGCACCGTAGGAGTGGTAGCAATTGCGGCCCGCGAGCTCGACCAAGAGCTCGTTGCCCGTCAGGAAACGGTCGCCCTCCGTTCCGTCGTGCGGGAACAGGTCCATGCCCGTAGGCTCCTCGCCGGGGAGGCACTCGGGGCGGTAGTCGCCAACCCAATCAACGAGGTCGTCAAGCCCTTGGGGCAAGAGGGCCATCTCCGCGAGCGGGATCACGACGGGCTGGTACAGAACGGTTATGGGTAGGGCCATGACGATACTCTACCTAATGAAAACCGCGTATCCGAGCTACGGAGTTTTGATCGACCCGTCCGTCGCGATAGCCTCTGCCGAGACGAATTGAAATTCAACCGGCTCGCAGAAAGACTGAAACATCGCGATGTACATCGGGTTCAACCACACGACGAAGGTAAGATCGGTGCCCGACTTCCCCCCTTGGGGGGACGACGACACCTTCGCTCCCGTCTTTGAAAGAGCCCTGACGAATCGAACCATTCCGGGAACGGTCTGGTCGATGACCACCCGAAACGGTGTCATCCCTACGGTGCTGATTACCTTCGCCACACCTTCCCCGTCCTAGAAAACGGATACCGCGCTCATACGTCGTGCGCTTCGAGCCACGATTGAAGGGTGCCCTCTTCCAGCGACAGCATCATCACGAGCTCGCGGAGGAGTCCCTCGTACCGGAACCACTCGCCTCGGAGGCGTAGCGGGGCGAATACCCTGTGCAGCTTGGCCTCGTCTGCCGTCGTCCCGTAGGTCTCTACCAGCAGGGTGAGTTCTTGGTGAGCGAAGGTCTGCCCCTCGGCCAACCGCTCCATCACTCTCCGTCCCGTGTACCCGATCTTCACTGGACCATCAGGTGAATCGGCTTGCACGAAGTAGACGGTGGGTGGGGGCACAAATGTGACGTTACCGGGAGTGTGCTCCCGTCGCTACGTCACCTTCGGAGAAGGGGTAAGAGGTGCGGGCGCAGATTCGGTCGGGCATAGGCAAGACGGATGACGCTGGAACGAAGAGAGCCTTTCTTTCCCTCGTCCAACTTGTCGATGTTGAAACTCGGACCATCAGAATCCCCAAGGTCGATGATCTGAGGTAACGAACCCCTCATCATCATGTTCCCCGAATGAAAGTCGCGCATGGTAATCCCAAGGCTCGACAAGTAGGAGAAGGCTCCGATGATCCAGTCCCGTTGCTCGTCCGAGACGGCCATGCGGGGGTAGGTCTTCTGAAAAGCCTTCAACATCTCTAGGGGATCGCCCTGAAGGGCGATGTGTTTATTTTGGAAGGACGAAAAGAATTTCACCCATCCCGTGGGCAAGGGATTGAGGTGGTCCATGACGATGGCGTACCGGGTCCTCCCTTCGACCGGGATGCTGAACACGTCATGGGCTTCCGCAATGTACGGGCTCGGGCGGGCAGAGGTAGCTGCGAACAACGCCGCGTCCGTCTTGCTGCGGGTGATCTTGAGGACCCTTCCGCTCGCAAGCTTGAACACCAGCGCGGACCCGCCCTTGGCAAGAAGAGAACACCGTGGGGAGGACTCTCCCAAACGGTCGAGAACCGCACGAATCTGAGAGACGGTAAGAGAAGCCAATCGAAGGCAGTTCGACGCGAGCTCTAGGTCGTCGCTCCCTTCGGGAATGGACTTCGAGGTGTCCACTTGAACCCTAGCGGGGGCGACCTTGGTGCTCCTCTTGAAGATGTAGGAGATAAAATCCGCCGTCGATTCAAGCTCCTCGGTCTTGGGGGACCCGAGATCATCGAAGAGGGACTTCCCATCAGGGAGAATCTCGTACCGAATTCTCGAAGAGAAGTCCCTACCCCACTCCAGAACCAAGGTGGTTCCGGGGGGGAGTCCCTTCAGCAAACTAAGGTTTTGGGTCAAGTCCTTGCCAAATCCTGCCATACGCAGCGGAAGGGATAGACCCCTTATCGTCACTCGGCTACAGTGTCACCGCCCATCATGCCCAGCACGCCCTCGACGTTGGTGCTGTCCCCCGCTTCCTGCTGCGGACGCGGACGCCAGTCGCCGTGTCGCTTGAGCTCCTCCCAATAGAAGCTCACCTCGGGCGCGGCCAGAGAGAACTTGAGGTCCCCGGTCTTCTCGTCCTCGTCCACCTTGCACGCGCATAGCAAGTGGTCGATGAGGGCGACACGCTGGTAGTCCGCGAGGTTCTTCCACTCATCCGCAGCGACCTCCACGATGAACTTGTAGTCGGCCTTGCCCAGTACCTTGAACAAGTTGCCCGCCTTACGGGACTTTCCCAGCACCACCTGACCTCCCGACTTGCTGGCCTTCTCGCGGAAGATGATCGCGATCTCCTTGTCCACCAGCGCAAGGTGCGGGTGGTTCTTGGAGATGAGGTCCTGCATGATCGCGTACTCGTCCTTGCCAGCTTCCCATGTATCAGCCATCGCTCTGTCCTTTCAAACTTCGTCGTAGTCAGTCCACCGAATGGTGTTCTCAAGGTGCTTCAGCCACTTCAAGGCAACGCACTTGTCCGTGGCCCCCACTCCTGTAGTACGCCCGCACGGGCACATATCCCGCGTCACGATCTGTCCGGGGGTGGGCTCCGGGTGCTCGGCCCGTGCCTGTTCTTGGAGAGCCCGGTAGGCCATCCGAAATGCGTCGTCAGCTCTCATTGTGACCTACTTCTCCCGCAAGACTTCCTCGGGCTTCATCGCCCGCACGTCATCCGCCGCACCGTAGCGGTGGAGGCAGAACCTTTCCCATGCCGTCTCATCACACCCGATGGGCACGATACGGTCGTTGCACGACTCCAGCATCTTGACCACAGCGTCGAGGGCCTTCTGGGCACCCGATAGCTCGGCGCGGTAGACGGCTTGATTGGCTATGCGGGGGACAAGGGCTTCGTCCCGCTCCCGCTCGGCCTGTTCCGCCCGAAGGGTCAGCCCGTGCATCGTCTCCCGCCAATCCGCGCTCTCGTGCGGGGCCGGGGAGCCGTTCGCCACGATGGCGTAGTAGCGGTGGGCGACTTCTTGGGACAGGGGCTTGACCTCTTCCTCGACCCATTGACGGAGGCGGTTGAACCGCTGCTGGTACCAATCGGTCTGTCGGTCGAGCCGTTCCTTGTCAGTAGTCATCGCCCCGCTCCTTCCGCGCCTTGTCGCAGACCTCTTTCGCGAGCAGCCAGTAGGCATCGTTGCCTACCGAGTAGACCACCCGCGCCCCGGCTTTGAGGCACCAGAACGCCCCCCGCTCCTCGGCGTTCCGCCGTTCGCTTTCTAGCAGGGCGGTGAGGCGGGATACCTCGGCGCGGGCTTCGTTCCGTTCCCGCGTCACACGGGCGAGCTCTTGTTCCAGACTGGTCATGGTCACGTTGGCACCTTCGCCATGTCCCGAACCTTGTGGGCGAGGTATCCCACCAGCGAGTAGAAGTGCCGGGGGCGATCCTTCCGGCCCCGCGCAAGGCGGTCGAGTTCGTCCGCGATGGCCTCAATGGCAGGGCGCGTCTCACCGATGCCACCGACTCCCAGCGACAGGTGCTTCCCGGCTTCCAAGGCCACGGTGGCATTGAACTGTTCCCGCTGCTTGCGGAGGTCCACGCCGTGACGGTGTTCGTCACCCGTGCCCCAGCACACGTCGCACACGTCCCACTCGGGAGAAGTTGTCCCCATCCCACCTCGCCATGTCGCCCCGTTGGAGTAGGCGTAGCAGCCGCGACCGTTGCACTTGGGGCAGGGTTCCTTGACGCCTCTCCAGCGGAGGAAGCGTCGGTACTCGTCGTTGTCGATCATGGCCTTGTTACGCCCGTGGGACCCCACCAACCCGGACGCCCGTTGTCTCGCATCGCTTCCACCGCCACCCGAACGTCGTCCGGGTCGCCCTCGATCAACGCGCGGACCACCTTCGCGGCGTCGTACTCCATCGACTCGAAGTCGGCCTTGAGGTCGTCCCGCTCCTTGCGAACGTCCCGTAGCTCCTCCCCCAAGCGTTCCAAGCATTCGTTGAGGCTCTGGATGTCCTCCCGCCACATTGCGGGTAGTTCAGCGTCCAGCTTCGCCTTGAGGTCATCCCGTTCCCTCCGGGACTTGTCGAGCTCCTCCTTGAACCGGGCGCTGACGTAATCGTGCGCCCGCCACCAAGCGGGGTGTGCCCCGTCTGTGGCGTCGAACTCGGGGTTGTCCGCAGCCTTCAAGGCACCAAGCTCGGCCCGAAGTCGGTCGATCTCCGCGAACAGTTCCGTGGACAGGGGAGAGGGCATCAGTCGGTGCGCCTCGCGGAGTTCAGCCTCTCGTTCTGGAGTCATAATCTCACCTTCCCTACTGGTTGCCTTACCCGCAGAGCGCAGCGAAACCCGACGCTGTAGCTGCGATTCGACGGCGTGCTCGCGTAGCGATGGGCCGCGCGCACCCCGGCAAGAACGGCGTCGAACCAACTCCCACCACGGATGACGCGGAAGGGTTTGTCTGTGGTCTGGATCATACTTTCTTGCTCCTACCCCCTTACGCCCGTGGTTGACGGGCGGGGAGAAAGGCGCGGAAGCCGAAGCACTCGTAGCGGGTCACGGACGGGTACGCGGAATCGAAGGTCGCGCGGACAATGACTTGAGGAGAGTCCCCCCAACTACCGCCCCGGATGCCGATACGAAGGTTGTGGAGCATCACGGCTCTGACGCCGAGACGGGGAGCCACCCCGTAAGGCAACCGCACGTCTTGTCGCAACCATGCGGGCACCTATTGGTGCTCCAGCCCGACCATCGACCCTTGTGCAAGGGACAGGGCACCGTTCGTTGAGTCTCTCCCAGATAGAGGACGCGCCACAGGAAGCACGACTTGAGGATGTCGTAGCGGAACCGCTTTAGCCAATAGCTGTTTCGCAACGGGTGAGGGTCCGCCTCTATCGAGTTCAAGAAATTCTCGAACACCTCACAATGGTCCCGAATGGCGCGGGGGGTGTCATCGGGGAACGTCTTGCGGAGGTGCGCTAGGGACGCCGACAGAACCTCCTCCCGTGGCCCCGCGTCGATCTCCCTCTTCTTCGAGTACAGGGAGCTCCATGTCTCGAAGGTTGAGATATACCGAGACGTGATGATGAGTCGTTCGTCGGGTATCACGGGCAACCTCCTGCGCTGAAGTCAAAAGTTCTTAGACACTCGCGGTACTGCTCGGGCCCCCATCCAGTAACGTCGAATCGAGGGTGACCGTCCGTGGACCTTGGGAAACCCCCGCGAATACGCATCGACCTGCTCGACTTGCCCATAGACGCCTTCATGGGGCGACCCATCCGGTCTGGGTCGCCCTCGCCGTCTGCGATGCCGTTGGCACGAGCGCCCAAGAACGCCCGAAACTCCGGTCGATGAAACGACCAGACGCGCCCCTCAAGAGCGACGTAGACGAACCTCGCTTCGGTCATCTCGCCCCTCCATGAGCACGGATTCGCTCGACTAGGCCGCGAATGATCCGCAGGTAACGGGCACCTTGGCGGCGGACGGCAGCAGACGAGCTTTGTCTCGCGGGGTTACACAGCCCCGTGCGAAACCTCAAGATCGCCCCGTCCCAGCTACCGCAGACTTGGTAGCTGCGAGACAAGACGCGAACCGCGCTTAAGTGAGTTCCCGCCGTGTGCCGGTGACGAGAATCAACGGGTGCGCCCCAGTTGCCACCCTCGTTGATGTCGCACCCAAGATGGGTCTCCGCGAAGGCCACGGCAGCGGTGAGCTCCGTGGGCGGTACGGGCGCACCGGGCTCGTGCGGTTGAGACACCTCACGGAGTTGCTGGACGATGCGAGCTTGCTGGCTCTCGATGCAACGCCGATTGTCCCCGCTCATGTGAGGGAACAACGCGAGGATGGCGGCGAGGATGGTCTCTGGACTCATGCGGGACGTTACGCCCGCGAAGTGTCATCCTGAAACCTTCATCCTCGATAAACCCCACGCGATACCCCTCCCCTTGCGTCTGCGGGTACGCCGGGAGCCAGCCAAGAACCCTCCGTGACCGGACCCTCTGAACCGTCCCACTTGCCACCGAGAACCACGGCGGTGCCGCTGACCTCGGCGGTTCCCGAAAGCCTCGCGGAGCCGCTAACGTGAGCCGACCCCCTCACGAGAGCATTGCCCGAAACCACCGCGTCCCCTGAAACCCTCGCGTTGTCATAAACCTCGGCGTACCCGGAGACCTTCGCGTTGTCGTCCAGCCTCGCGCGACCGGACACCTCGGCATGGTCTAGGACCTGCGCCTTGCCCGATACCACCGCGTTGCCCCTCACGATGGCGTTGCCGTATATCTTGACGTACTCGTACACAACGGCGTGATCGCGCACTTGAGCTCGGTCATACACCCTCACGCTATCCGAGTACATGACATCTCCGAGAATGTGCTTCCCGACGACGTTGAACTCCTTTGCCGCCGTCTTGACGAGCAGAGGCAGGAGATGAGGGCGAAGCTCCGGGTTCTCATGAGCGAGCCGGATGAGTCGGGAACGAAGAGCGGGCATGACACGGGAGGACTATAGGCTAGGGAAAGAGAACGTCTCCCGCAACTTGGCGAGTCCCCCAGCCCGCCACACTTCGCCGGGGTCCTTTCCCCGGTAGCGGTAGTCCACGGCGCGGATGCCCGCCCGCTTGAGTAGGTCGAGGGCACCCGGTCGGTACTTGCCCGTCTCGGCATCCCGCCAGCCGTGAGTGGCTTTGCGCCCCGTCTCGTCGTTGTCGTACACCATGTAGACGGTGTTCGTGCAGAACCGAGCCAAGAACTCTAGCAAGTCCTTACCTAGCCCCGCCCGCAACGTCGCCACCACGGCGTCGGTCTTGGGGATGCACCAATCGAGAGCACACAGGTCGTAGACGCCCTCGACCACCCACACGGACCCGCCCGTCCACATGACCTCCGCAGCCCTCGGTAGGTTGAGGGCGACGGGGTTCCACTCGGCCTCGGGCACCCGGAACTCCGTCACCCGTTTCTCCTGCCACGACCGAGCCTCGATCCCGGTGAGCGTGCCCGTGGGGCCGCGCAGGGGGATGGTGACCATCCCGGCCAGCTTCTCCCCGTTCCGCCCGTACCGAGAGACGAAGTGCTCGCTAGGCGCGGGGGTACTAGCGGGCTCCCACTCGCGGATGCCTAGCCGTTCGATGGTGTCGGGGCTCGCGCCCCGGCCCAGCAAGTAGCCTTCGCAGTCTTCGGAGAGGGGGAGGGTGGCGAGGTGAGCTTCGAGCCACTCACCGATGGGGGAGGTCATGGTGCGGGAAGGTTACGCCCGCAGGGCGTAGGCCCGAGGCCGTACAAAAAACCCCGCCCAGAAAATCACCAGATGATCTCGTGCTCAAAAGGCTTGTCTGAAGGCACCTTAACGACAACGGTTCCCGAAGAGTCAATCATCTTCTGGATCAATTCCGCTACTTGACCCCAGCCTCGGAGACGGAGGGCCTTGGAAGAGCTCAGCCATTTCGGGAGGTTGTCGGCGCTCTTGTAGCGACTCACAATACCCCCTTCCTCGTCTAGGAACTCCCGAAGTTCATCCTCCGTGTACTCCGATCCCCGGTTCCCAAAAGTAATCACCTTGACTTTGGCGGCAGTACGGACACCGAGCAACGGGAGAAGGTGCGGACGAAGGGAGGGCTGCTGGTGGGCCAGCCGGATGACCTTGGAACGGAGATTGTCTGACATGGGGGGGGTTCCTCACCTTGCCCCGGCTTATAGGCTAACGAACGGGTCACCACACGCCAAGGACGGCCATTCCACGGGACGGGTTGTGGACGACGATGGTGTGGGCGTCGTCTCCCAACGCCCCGACGATGCCAAGGTAAGAGCGATCCTTCGGGACCATCACGGCGCAGCCCTCGGGCATCCACGGTGCCGACGACCGTTCTAGCAAGTCGCACTCGGTGAGGTCGTATGACTTGAGGTACTCGCGGGCTCCGCGAACTCCACCGTCAGTGAGCGGAAAAGAGTTGCCCCATGCGAGGGCTGCGCCTCGTTCCCGAATCGCCTTGATGGTCTCGACGGAGGTGTCCCCTGCCACGGGTAGCCAAGGGGAACGCACGACGGCTGAACGGACGACACCGTTGAAGCTGGTGTCGATCCACAGCATCCCCTTGCTCGACCGGACGAGATACGGGGCCGTGTCGGCGTGAACGGGCACCTCCACGAACAAGGGCACGCCCTTCGAGACCCCGGCCATCTTGACGATGTGAAACAGGCTCACTCGTCTCTCCCAGTGGTGAACGTGACAGGAGAATAGACCACGGCTCGGTGAAAGAAGGGAGAGAACGGGACCGCGCCACCATCTGGATGGAGGTAGAGGATCGTATAGGGGGGTGCGGGCGGTTGAGGTGCGGGGGGTCCCTTCGGCGGGTCGGGGTCAACGTCCACGGGCACCGGGGCCACGTCATCGAGAGCCCAAAGGAGGGCGGCGATGTCCGGGTACTCGGCGGCGATGGTCGCCACGTCAGAACCCTTCAAGAACTCCGTGAAGTCCTCCTTCACCGAGTCCTTGGTGTTCGCGCACTCGAACGCAGGGCAGCGAGACGCTTGCTCGATGCCGTCGTAGCACTCGTCGCACGCTAGCGCATCACCGTCCTCGTCCTCGCGGACGGAGCAGAACCGAATCTCGTCCTCGATCACCGGCAGCTTGACGCGACGGTTGTGGACGCAGTTCTCGGGACGGCGGGAGAGAGCCGTGCGAATAGCCCGCTGGAGGTGGCGATACGTCACCTGCTGGAGCTTGTGCCGTACCTGCCCTTCACTCTTCATGTGATCCTCTGAAACGTGCAGAACCCCTTGTCCCGCCGAATACGATACGCGCGATCCCCCGCGTCCACCAACGCCGGATTATGGGTCACGAGGAGGATGTCCACGCCCATGCGCTTGCAGAGCGTCTTGAGGAACGCGGCCATGTTGTGGACGTAGCGGTCGTCAAAGGCGGGAAGGGTCTCATCGAGGAACAGCACGGGACGGAGCCCTCGGCGCAAAATGATAGCCAGACGGAGAAGGATGGACTGAACGGTGCTGACAGCCCCGCCAAACCCGTCGAGGGCGAGACCTTCGATCAAGTCTCCGTTCTCTTTCCTCTGAGATGTAACGAGGGACACGTTCACCTTGCCCCGCGACACTTCCACATCGGCCCGAACAGTGATCTCTTGATCGTTGAACACGGCTCGAACCCCCTCGGTCTGGAGGGACTCGATGGCCTTAACCCCCTCGGTGATCTCGCCGTCTATGAGGGTGTGTAACAACGCCGAGACGTGATCGAGAAGCTGGGACTCCTTCTCGATGCGATCGACAGCGGAACGCGCATCGCGCAGGGACCGTCGAACTTCCTCGCGGCGACCCTGCGCGACACGCAATCCATTGTTCAAAGCCTTTAGGCGTTCTTCAACCATGCGACCGTGGTGAGGTAGGAGTCCCCGTTACGGTCGTCGCGAACGCGAACCCACCCACCAGCACCCTTCTTGGAAACCCCCAAACTGACCTTGGTGTTGGTGTTTCCGTTGAGCATCTTGCTGACATAGGCATCGGTGAGAGCGAACGCTGGCATCTCCGTTACGCCGCCCTCCTTCTGCTTGAATTCTACGAGGGGCACGTTCAGCGGAAGAGGCTTTCCGTTGACCGAAGTCATCGACAGGGTGATCTGATTACCGTCCCGAAGGAAACGCACGCGGGGCTCGTCTAGCTTCGCTCCCGACTGAAGGAACCCGATTCCAGCGAGGAGCTCCTCTTGGAAGAGGTCCCACGTTTGATCGTCCTCAAGGCTCCAATCCACGTTGATGTCGGGGAAGCGGTGGGCGAACACCGTCTCCCCGAACACCGCACCATCCGTGCGGCGAAGGAAGAACGCCCGGTCAGACTCCAGCACCTCAACGTCATCGCCCTTCGCCGTTGATAGGAACGACAAGACGTTAGGGAGATCCTTCACGAACACTCGAAGCCCACAACCCTCCGTCCCCGGCATCTTCACGAGGGACACGGCCATCTGGTCGGTGGAGTGGAGAACCCCGTTGCGGAACTCCGCAACACAAAGGTGCGGGGCCTTGTTCTCCTGATCGAAGATGAACTGCTTGGCGTTCGAGAGGGCCGCGTGAAGCCGATCCGCCGAGAGCTTCGCCGTAGACTTCGCCCCGGTAAGAACATCGTCCCAGTAGGGGAACAAGGATGGGTCGAGAGAAGCGAACGTCACCTTGCCGCGCACAGCCTTCACCGACACCTCACCGGCCTCTCCGGGGTAGATGTCGAGAACCTGATTTGAGCCTACGTTGTCGAGAAGCACGGCGATACGCCGAGCCTCGACGGTGAACGAGACATCCTCCGACGCCGTGGTGTTCGCGACGGCGCACGAAGAGAACGTGCGCCCGTCGTAAGAGAGAACTTCCAGTTTCCCGCCCCGAGATCGGAAAACGTAGTGAGAAGAGATATCGCTGGAAGAGCCCACGGTAATGCGAGCAACCTTCAGAGCGTTCTCAAGATCGGTGCTGTTGACGTTGATGCTCACGTTGTTCATTTCCTGTTGATGAAAGGTTCGAGAGCCTTCTCGGCCTCGGACAACTTGGTTTCAAGGTCGCTAACGGATTGAGACAAAGCCATTTCCAGCTTAGAAATCACCCCTTCGAGATCGTCCGGGTCGATTCCCTTCGCACGGCACTTCGCCCGTAAATCCTCGACGGCCCGTTCAGCTTCCTCCAAACGTCCGAGCAGACGTTGCCGCTTCTGGGCGAGGTCGTCTCGGCGCTTCACCGCTTGATCGAGTCGGGATTTGAGATCCGTGGTGCTGGTCATGGCTCAACCTTTACGCCCGTGGAAGTCCCGAATCCGATCTCAATCATTCCTTCCGACGTGGAAATAGCGTGCTCGACCGTCCCCTCTACCACTACGGGTAGAGCCTTGGGCTTACGAGGGGCGGGCTGATGAGCCGCATCGCACACCGTCTTGTAGTCGCAGAACCGGCAGTTCTTCGCGGAAGGTACAGGGTCAAACAGTTCCTTCTGCATCGCCCGGTGCGTCTCCTTCGCACGGACGCCCAACGTCTTGAGGTCGTCACGGGTGAAGGGAACCTCTACTAGACCCGTCCACGGGGCTCCCTCGGGATGATCCTTGGGAGGCGTTCCCTCGGGGTAGCGGAAGTAAGCGAACGCTAGGCGGTTTGGCAGGGTGTTGTACGCGAGGTAGAAACAGAGGGCATACCACCGTAGCTGATCTGGATTGGTGTACCTTCCGGGAGTGAGAGAGTTCTTTCCGTCGATGATCGTGACCCCGGTGTCCTCCCGGCGAACGATCACGTCGGGACGCCCGCCTACAGGAGTGTACTGGTCAACCCAAGCCGTGAGGTCCACCTCGCTCTTGGCGTAGGGACCAAGGAGCTTGTTGAACTTCATCGTGCGGAGGTAGCCCAGCGCGCCTTTGACGCACACCTCCAACATCTCCTGCTTGCTGGGGGCTTCGTTCCAGTCGATGTAGTTCTCGTTGATAGCGAACGCGAACTCCCGATTCACCAAGTCCGTCAGAACTTGCGGAAGAGTCGAGGGCTCTCGCCAGAGCTCATCGTTGTAGAGGTGCTCGATGGCTCGGGCGAGGACGATTCCCATGACCGCGTGGTGCTTGCTGTCCTTCTCGGGCTTGGCCTTCGACCTCCCCGGTCCCCTTCCAAGGTCAAGGGTCCCATACCCGTGTCCCCAGAGGAAGCTCCGGGGACACGCCTCGTAGGCTTCGATGCTACTCCAGTACAGATAGAAAGGTCGGCTCACGGTCAGGTACCTTACCGTCCGCCCGCCTTCTCGATGTAATTGATGACCCGCTCCCGCACGGCGTCAGGAACACCGGGAAGGTCCCTCACAGAATCAGTGAGAGACTTCTGAGATGATGGGGAGAAGGTCTGCGATAGGTGCTCGACAAATTCCTCGATCATCGTCTGCTGAATCTCGTCCTTGTCCCTCTTCACGAGGTCGAACACCTCGCTGGCCGGGGAGTGCGGGATGGCCAACTTCTCGATGGTGAGCCCGCTGGTGTCGAAGCGCAGCACCGCCACGGACGGAACACGGTCGATGGAGTCTTGGGAGAGCGCCCCACGGGTGAGGCTTCCGATGTTGACCACGGGCTTCTCGCCGGGAGTGCGTTCGATCCCTTGATCCCTGTGCCAGTGACCGAACGCCCACACGTCCACGTCGGGGTAGTTGTCCAGCACGTCGTACCGAATCACATCCTCGGCGTCGAACATCGTTGACTGCGTGGGGCTGGCGAGGAGGTGACCCACCACCATGAGGTAGTCCTCGTCGCCCTTCTTAATCCGAGCGAAACGCTCAAGGTCGTACTTCACCCCGTGGTACGGGACTCCCACCACCCGCACCTTGACTCCGGGGATGGTGAACACGGCCTCGTGCTCGTCGTACAAGCGTCGAAAGGTCCCGGCCTCGTACAGCACACCCAGCGGTTGCTGCGGCAAGTAGCTGTAATCCCCGTACACGCAGTCGTGGTTGCCGACGTTCGCGTACACGGGGCACGGGTAGTCCCGGTGAACCTCCATCGCGCGGCGAATCAAGGCGTGCGAGTTCCGGCCCGGTGCCTTGATATCGAAGAAGTCCCCACCGTCGATCACGGCGTGTGCGCCCGCGTTGCGGGCGATGTTCCCTACCGCCGCGAGCTTGCGGAGAACCGTGTCGGTCCAGTTGTCGGTGCGGGAGCGGGGCGTGTGGTCCGACAGGTGAACGTCGGTACGCCAGACGAGGGTCACGGGCATGGTGCGGGCACTTTACGCCCGTAAAGTGTCAAATCACTTGGAGGAGGTACTGCACCGAAAAAACCACCGAATCACCATCGGTGGATTCCCACCGCCACACAGTCTCTCCCACCCCCTTGGACAGACCGAACTCGGGTTCGACAAAGAGGTTCAAGAGGTCCCCAGAATCGTAACCGGCACGAGCCAACGAAGCTGGGGTGATCTTCTTTGCCGCATAGAAGATCAAGTCCTCGCCGTGCTTTTCGGTGAGCATCTCGGAAATAGCTCTGGGTAGGGATTTGCCCCCAGCAGCGCCGAGAGGAACCTCCGTCGCCGGAAGCTCCACGAGAGCCTTCACGAACACGCCCTTGCGTTGGGGACGAACTTCTAGGATTTTGACCTTCGCCGCAGCCGTCTTGAGGATGGGCAGAAGGTGAGGACGGAGTTCCGGGTTCTGGTGAGCCAACCGGATGACCTTGGATCGAAGCGCGTCGTGCACTGGTGCTTCTGAATAAGCCGCTGACGAACGTCGGGAACGGCTCTGAAGGTGGGGGTTACTTTTCGCGTAACCGATCAAATCGTCGGCCACCCAGTCCTCAAGGTACGTCTCGATTTCCGTCTCGCCGCTATGAGCGAACTCCCTGCCAAACTCCCGTACCAGATCTCGTTCGATGAGGTTCTTCGCTCCGAGGTGACGTTCGTGAACGTCAACCCGATTGCCGTTAAAAAAGAACGAGTAGGTCCCATCATTTTGCAACTTTACGATGGCTTTCATAATCGTCTCCCAGAGAATAAAACCTTCAACGGACGGCCCCCTTGAGGTCGGGGAAGTTCTTGGAGAGAAAGTCGATAGCCGTGCGAGCCGAACGGGTCATGTAGATGCCCGAATTAAGGCTCGCGACGTGAGACTTCAGCGCAGACTCCGCGTAGGTCTTGTCCTCTGGGCGAAGGTGATACGCCCTAACCAGCGAGTCCATCACCCACGGGATGTTGCTCTCTGGCTTCTCTCCCGTGAGCCAGCACCGCACGGCGATGCCGCTGGCGTAGGCATCAGCCTCAAACTGCGCCCGCGCCGCTTGGTCCGTGAGATAGAACCAAGCGAACTCAACGTGCGTAGCGGCGAACTGGAGGACGTGCTCGCACTCGTGGGTCATCACCTCGCACAACGAGAGAGGATTCTCGCGAATCGACTTAGGGAGGTAGATATCTCTCGCGAGCGTCGTAGCGTAGCGGGACATGAAGTCGTCGCCCTTCGGAAGACCGCTGGCGAAGACGGAGCCCACGTCGAACCCGAGAGCGACGGCCTTCATCAAGGACGAGTCCTCTTTGTTGAGGACCGATGCTCCGAGCGTGATGACGAGATGGGCCTGAAGAGCCTTGGATGCGGTATCTAGGTCGCTCATGGTCAAAGGCTCCCGGAAGAAGAGGCGCAACGGTCTTGGGCTACGCAAGCGTGGACCCCTTGTACGGCGTCCATGCAGCACACCCCACCCACGGAGCCGCAAGAGGCTACGGTCCCAACGGGACGCCACGCTCCACCGCCGCAGGAGTACGGTCGATCATTCATGCAGGTCGTCGTACCGTTAACGCAAGCGTTAACGGGAACAACCACCCCTGTCTGTTGGCACTTACAAGACCACAGACAAAAGGCGGCGAAAAGTAGAACCAGTCGTTGCATCAGAGCACCTCAACCCCTGCCGCATATAGGGCAGCTACCCGCGTCGTTCAAAAGCTCCTGAACTTCATGAAGGGCCTCATCGTATTCCTTCTCGATGGTGCTGATCTCCCCGCGAATAGAGGACGCGGCGCGGAATCGGGTGGAGAGCTCCACCTGCAATTGACGGTATCCGTTCAACCGCTTCACGTCCTCATCTAGAGATGAGGAATCGGGAAGGCTTTCCGCAACGGCGTCTCTCAAAGCGTCCGCATCCCGAAGTATTTCGTTCAACGGAGCCATTTGTCGGAGCAGATCCGATACCACGGACAGAGCCTCGAACAGCTTCGTCGCCCTCGCAGCGTCGGGAAGGGGGGTGTCCGATACGGGGGAGAGAGACTTCACCGTGCCCACGGCTTCAAACAAACGGGAGGCGAGTCCGCTGAGGTCGCTCAATTCCAAGAGGTCCGAACGGATACCGGATACCCCGTCAGGAACAACAACCGTCCTTACGGGGGCGAGAGACGAAGAGAGTGTTTGATGAGCTTGAAGAGTCTCGTAAAACCCCTGAGCCTCTTCCCGTTCTCGGTCTAGCTCGTCCGTTTTCACCTTGAGGGCCTCTGCCTCGATAGAGAGAGCCTCCACGGTGTCCAGACCCGAAAAGCTGGTCTCTTGAAACTCGTATCGGGCTACGTCCGCGAGACGCACCTTGAGCTCCGAAGCCATCGTGCGCTTGTCGCTCTGGGCGTTCCGCAAGGCTTCGTTCAACACCCCGACGCGGGATACGTCGGCAACGGATTCCGCGAGCACCGAACCGGGCTGGTCGAGGAGAAATACCTGTCCCGTGAACTGTTGAGCGAACTGGGGCCAAAGCTCCCGGCCCGAAGCGGAGATCGGGACGACCCCAAGGGCTTCGACTTCCGGTGGAACTCCCGCCCCCACCTTGTCGAGCACCTTCCCGTCCACGGTGTATCGGTTGAGCTTTTCGCCCTTCTCCCATTGCACGGAGCGACCGTCACCAAAAGTGACGGAGACGGCGCAAGAGTCCCTCCCATGACGGACGTACTTCGTGCCCCGAGCGTTGGTGAACGCCCCGTAGACGGCCCGGAGCATGGCCGACTTTCCGGTGTTGTTCTGGCCCGTGATGACCGTGAGACCGGAGACTTCAATCTCCGCGTCCTCAACGCTCTGGTAGTTTCGGACGCGGAGCTTGATCATGGTACGGATGGAAGTCAGTCGTCGGATTCAACAGCGGCAACGGCTGCTTTGACGCTACCGGGAACGGACGAGAGAATGTCATCGAGGTCGTCGTCCGTGGCCTCTTCTCCCCCGGTCTCCGTAGCGGGAACTGAGGTAGCTGAGACCTGCATGAGCTTCGGAGTGACCTGAGAAAACAAGGCTGAGAGAAGCTTCGGGTCTTCGTTCAACGCCTTCAACATCGCGTCCGTGCCCTGCGTCTTGATCTCCCCCTTGGGGCTAGAGCCCCATTGGAGCCACGCCCCGGACTTGTTCACGATCTTGTATGCGATGGCGAGATCGAGCACCGAGCGGGTGTTGTCGATGCCGTACCCCGACTTCAAGTAGAACTTGAACTCGTTGTTCACCGAGTCCGACACTTTGCACTTTTCGAGCTTGAGAACGACGATGGTCCCCACGACCTTGTCTTCCAGCTTTCCCGTAAGCGCGTCGAACTGCTTGGCCTTTTCCTTCTGGAAGACCCGCAGAGACATACGGACGCTGGTGTAGAACTTCCACGCCTCACCGCCCTGCGGGGCGCTGTCGGGACCGCCCGTCATGGCCGAGATGGTCTTGCGAAGCTGGGAGATGGCGAGGATGGTGGTGCCCGACTTGGAGATCATGCCCTTCACTTGCGGAAGAAACTCGGACCACTTCTGAGCGACGATGCCGACACGGGTCTGGTCACCGATCTCAGACACGTCACGGGTCACCTGAGCTTCAGGCTTGCCCGCCCCCACAGAATCCAGCACAACAAGGTCAACGCCCTCGTTGATGAACAGGGCCATCGCCTTCATACCCTCCTCCAGCGTGTTGGGCTGAAGGAGAACGAAGCGGGACTCATCTGAGATGGGTACCCCAAGAGTGCTAGCGTAGCGGGGCTCCACCTCATGCTCCCAGTCGATGTACGCCACGGTGCCGCCCGCGTTGCACACGCTGGCCGCGATGGTCAGGGCGAGGGTGGTCTTTCCGGCGCTGTTCTGGCCGTACAACTGAGTGATACGTCCACGAGGGATGCCGGGGCACGGGGCGATGCCGTACTTGTTGACCTTCCCGCCGATAGCGTAGTCCACGATGATGCTCCCCGTGGGGATGTGAGGCGTGGACTGCTTGAGGAGGTCCTCTGAGAGAGGGACAACGTGGTCCTCCTTGAGGACCGTAGCAATCGCCGCGCGGGCGCGGGTGAGGGCGGATACCTTGGTGGTGGGGGCAGAGGTCTTCTTGGATGGAGGCATTGAGCTATTCCTTGGGTTGGGGAGAGGGAGACGAAGGAGTTACGCCCGCGTCGGCGGTCGCCCGTAGCCAATCGCGAAAATCCATCCAGCCCTGCGTATCGAAATCCATCCCGAGCTTCCCCCCACGGAGTCGGTGCTCGTGGTCGATCTCGTCGGCTAACTGAAGAAGCGTGTCGTTACTGAGCACCGTGCGGTGCTCCCGGATGAGGTCTTGAATGAGACCCGGCATATAGGTCATGCGCCCGAGGGAGTACCTCATGGAGCAAATCAGAAGGGTCTGAAGGTCACGGGAGGCGATCTCGACGCGGCCCTCCGTCTCCTTCTTCAACCCCCTGAGACCAGCGAAAGAACCTGTCCTCTTCACGGTAGACCAACCCTTTCCTTTCCGTCTTTCCGGCCTTCTTGCCTCGCGTATAGGTGTGTACCTCCGCGAAGAGCTTACGTTCGACGGGAGTGAGGGAGGTCTCTGGGAGGGCTCCGTTGAAGAACAGCCAGAACCGCCCCGCGAGACGCCCAACCAAGTAGGCGTCGGCCTCGTTGTGGTTGAGGGCCTTGCCGCCCCCGAGGTCGTGCTTTGTGGCGGCGACCATGTCGGGCTTCTGCATCTTCCACTTGTCCGGGCGACCGAGGGACTCCCTTGCGTGCGACTTCACCTGCAACGGCGAGAAGTACACCACGTCCATGCGCTCTAGCTTGAGAGCCTCGTTGCTGTAGACGAACAGCGCGTACATCCCCTCGCTGAACGAGTCACCAAAGAACGGGCTCTCGATCCCCACCTTGTCCGGTCTCACCCGCTGAACGAGTGCACGGAGAGAGTCCCGCAACGTCATGTACCTGTCCACGAACCCCATGCTCGCCGGGGTCTGGTGACGGCCACGCTCGACGCACCGGGACTGTCCGGTGGCGTCCGTGTCATGCAGAGCCCAACCGAAATTGGTCAGAGACGGATCGAGGCCGAGCACCCTCATAATCGCACTCCAAAAATAGGCGAAGGGCACACCGGGGAAGGGGGGAACCCGGCGTGCCCTTCTGGGGGTTCAGGGATGTTGGCGAGGGGGGGTAGGGGGACGACCCTCGCCATGCCCGTCGAACCTCGTGTCCTACAATACCCGTCTCACTTCAAGATGTCGTCAAGCATCCCGTCGAAATCGGCGCTGCTGTTCGAAGTCGGACCCGTAGACGCGACGGGGGAAGCACCCCCGGCCTTGCCCAACTTCTCGCGAATCTGATCGAGGGTGAGATCCTGAGCTAGATCGCGAGGAACGTCCTTCGCCGCCGCTTGAATGGCCTCGATGATCGACTGGGCGCGAGCCGGGTCCTTCTCGATGATCTTGCGGAAGAGGCTCTCGCGGCACGGGGAGATGTCGATCTTCTGATACTGCGTGTCGGTGCATTGCAGAGTGACATCATGCTGACCGAGCGGGAACTCCTTGTGCTTCATCTCAATGCTGCGGTACTTGTCCACCGACATCACCCACGAGTTGATCTCGTAGTCACCGTTGGCGAACCGGGACTTGTCGAGGTTCCCGCGAGAATCCGTAGGCCACTTGCAGATCACCGTGGCGACGTACATCTTGGAGGGAGCACCGCCCGCGAGACGGGAGTATTCCGGTCCCTTGTCCATGAAGTATCCGACGCCCTGCGCGTACAGCCGCTTGCACCCGATGAACTTCGGGGTAGGGGCATCGAGGTTAGGCTTACCCTCCTCGATTCCCGGCCACCAGACGAACGAGACGCGGTAGGTCTCGCCCTCCTTGGCCTTGAACCGCTTGCCCTTCGCTCCAATGTTGGAGTCGTCTTGGCCGAAACCGAATTCCATGTAGCTGCTCATCGTTGTCTTCCTTTTCTTTTCTGATCGTTTTGCGAACGGGTCGTTGGCTGAAGGACAGTGTTCGCAGGAGTAGTTACGCCCGTGGGAGGGGGAGTCCCACGATTTTTTTCAAAAGGCTGAAAGAATATCGTCAATACCCTGATCCGTGAAGACGTTCTCGTCGGGGTGACGGACCTCTAGAGCGGGCGATGTATCGACATTGGGTTCGAGCGCGAGGTCATCTTCCGAGGGGCCGAGAACGTCCACGTTCTTCAACACGGACTCGGCCAGTTCCCGCACGGAGTCCCCAGCCGGATCAGAAATCTTAGCGGTGGGTAGGGACCTTCCCCAACGGCCACCAAGAGATATCTCCTCTTGGCAGACCTTCAGTTGGTCCTTGAGCCGCCCCTGAATGTCCTTGAGATCAGCCCGCTTGGTGCGGACCACCGTGAGGACAGCTTCCAAGTCTTCGACGCAAGCCGTCAAACGGTCGATATCTTCCGCTTCGGGACGAAGCTTGTTCGCCGCGATGGCTTCACGATCCGTCACGTTACGACCCATCCGAACCTCTGGGTCGTTGGTGATGAGCTCCCGCATCTGGAGCTTGAAGTCTGCGGACGCTCCCCGGAGCTCTCGACGGTAGCGATGAAGCGTCTGAGATACGTCGAGAAATATCTTCTCGCACCTAGAGAGCATCCCCCGGCACTCCGCGATCTTTCCATTCAGTCGCTTCGGGCCGAGCTCCAAAGGGTCCGCGTCTAGCTCTACTTGCATCGCACCGAGGGATGCGTACAGCCCCTCGATATGAGACGGTTCGAGCATCGGATCACTTGTTGCCATCGTTTCCTGCCCCGAGGGCGCTCACCAAGAGCTTGTTGTAGTTAGCCTTCACCGCCGACACCGCTGCGTCGGCGTGGGACTGAGAGATATTTCCGCCCGCAGCCGCGTTACGGTACGCGGCTGTGTCGGCCTCACGGGCGAGAAGAATGCTTGCGACGAGAGCCTCCTGCATCGTCATGCCCGTGAGAGTCTGGGAATCGTCCCCCTCGTCCATCACATTGGCAACACCCTGACCGCCGTCCTCCTGCACGCTGTTCCACGCGGCGGAAAACCCGACGAAGGTGTCGCCCCCGCGACCCTTCACGCTGCGGGTAGCGACCACTTTCGTGATCTTCAGACCCGCCTTGACCCTTTGCACCAATTCTCGAAGCTCGTCGTTGCTCATGGGACCCCTTTCAACAAGAGTTACGCCCGGAGGCGTGCGGAGAACAGCGTGTTTCGCGCGTCTTCGCGGTTGTTGAGCACCGCGCGCTCCATCGCACGATGGGTACCCACGAGCAGCACTTTCTTCTTGGCGCGGGTAATCGCCGTGTAGAAGAGGTTGCGCTGTAGCTGATGGGCGAAACCCTCCACCAACGGCATCAGCACAACGTCATACTCCAGCCCTTGGCATCGGTGAACGGTCACGGCGTAAGCGAGACGGAGAAGGCTTCCAGCAGTAGCCCGAGGAATACGGACAAGCATCACGGGAGGGCCGTGAATCTTGATCTCGATCTCCTTCGAGCTCTTGTCGATGAAGTTCACCTTGGCCACGTCACCGTTGAACAGACCGAGCTTGTAGTCGTTCTTACAGACGATGACCCGGTCGCCTTCACGGAGAGTTTCGCCCCCCAAAGCCACCTCGTTGAGACCATGCTGAGAAGGGTTGAGCACAGACCGAAGACGAGTGTTGAGGTTAGTGACCCCTAGCGTGCCAGCGTGACGGGGAGATAGAACCTGAAAGTTCGCCCGCTGCGAGTACAACCTCTCGGACAAGGACAAGATGGTCTTCAAGACCTCCTCCTCATCGGCAAGGGGGATGAGGGAAAAGTCCGACTTCACCGGGGCTTCAGGCATCCGACCGTGGAAAATGTCGTGCGCCGCCGTGACGATAGGGGATGTGTCGGCCTGACGGAAAATCTCCGTGAGAGAGACGGTCGGGAACCGTCCCGAGGAGATTAGGTCCCGCAGCACGTTCCCCGCCCCCACGGACGGTAGCTGCGCGGCGTCCCCTACGAACACGAGGCGGCAGTCCGGGCGGGTACACGTTAGCACTCGGTACAAAACGGCTTGATCAACCATGCTGGACTCGTCAATCACCACCACTTCGGCGGGGTGGGGATTGCCGGGGCCGAAGCCCCACTGTTCGTCTTCCCCATCACTAGGAGAAGCGTCCGTCCGATCCCCCACTACCCCCGCGTAGGTGGCCTCACGCCCCTCGTCGCCTTCAATCCCCTTGGCCTTGAAGGCGCGGTGAATGGTGCTGGACTTCACCCCCGTGACGGAAGCCACGCGCTTCGCGGCGATACCCGTAGGGGCCACCACCAAGGGCTGCACCCCGGCTTCGTGGAGGAGGGTGAGGGCCATGCGAAGGGAGGTAGTCTTCCCGCTGCCCGGTAGGCCCGTGATGACGGACACGGACTCTGTGAGGGCGTTCAGCACCGCCTCCGTCTGCATAGAGGAGAGGGCCAAACCAAGGTTCGACCCCATCTTCGACAGGTACCTTGCGCCCGCCTCTCGAAGAGTGATGCCGGGGATATTCTCACCGAGAATCGCCTTCGCGTACCGCTCCGCGCGATCCGGGGGAATCTCTGCTGAAGTGATCCGTTCCCGTAGAAGTTGAGCCGAGACGTTCTCCGTCTCGTAGGACCACGGATCGTAAATGGCCGTAGTACCGGGAAGAGTACTGCGGTCCACGACCACGCGCTTCTCTTCCAGAAGCGACTTCAAACCCGTGGCGATGTCCCGATCAGTCATCAAAGGGTCTAACGGTCGCGCCATCCCGAGAAGCTCTCTCGAAGATAGATACAGGTGCCCGTCTCGCTTCGAGAACTTCGCGGCGTGCAGCACCGCCCCCTTCACGCGGTTAGGATTCGAGGGGGAGCATTCCAGCCCGAGGCGAAGGGCCACCGTATCGCACTCTTGGAATGTGATTCCGTCGATCTCCAGAAGCGACCACGGGTCGGTGGAGAGAACGTCTTGGGCACGGTCCCCGAAGGTAGACCAAACCTGACGAATCTTCCCCTGCGGAAGACCGAGGTCCCCGAGAAAATCCAGCGTGAGGAACTGACTACGGGCGACCTTCCATTTGTGGGCGATGTGATCCGCGATGAACGGAGTCACTCCCGGAACGGTCTTCAGTCTCTCCGGGTCGGAAAGGGCAGCGGGCATATCCCCTTTGAAGGCTTCGCGAAGCCTCGCGGCTAGCGCGCCGCCGATCTTCGTCTGAGAGACGAGCACCTTTTCGCAAGTCTCGTCATCCCACCCGTCCTTGAGAACGGGGGCGCGAGTGATCTTCAATTGTCTCCCGTACTTAGGGTGGTCGTCCCAAACGGCTTGGAACCCGAACCATGTCCCCACGGCGATATGAACGCCGGGAATGTCTCCCCGCACGGTGACGACGTTAGCTGTTACCTCCGAGGTCGTACACTCCGCATCGAGGGTGATTCGGAGGACGTAGAACGCTTTGGATTCGTCGGAGAAGCTAACGGAGTGAACCCGCCCCGAGTAATACTTCGGAGAGGTCTTGGGGGTCGGAGGCATAGGCGTACTTTACGCCCCCGAACCCCTTAAGGATAATCAGACCTCGCACGCGCCGCCAACGCACGCAGCCTCACGGGCACCGTCGCCCATGTCCCCCGTCTCGTACCGACGAAGGAGATCGAACCTCACCTTGGGCATCTCGGCCACCGACTTGAGGTACTCCTCTTCGGTGATCTCGACGTAAGGGGCGAGACGATAGGCCCCCCCGTCATAGTTCAGGAAGCTCACTCCGGTCACTTCATCGAAGTGCTGCCAGAGCCACTCGCCCACCTCCTGCCACTCCTCGTCTCGGACGTACACGGTGACGGACTGGTTGTGTCCCTTGGGGCCGCACCACGTTCTCATGATCTGAAGGTACCGCTCCAGTTGTTGCAGGGCCTTCTCGTGCTCTCGGAGCTTCGCACCTTCGGGGCTCTTCACCGGGAAGCGGGCAACCCACACATCCACCTTGTCGTCCTCAAGGTGCTCCTGCCCGTTCTCCTTGAACAGCGGAACTCCTTGATCTCGGACGAGGTGGAACAGCGGGTCCTTCGAAGAGATACGAACGTGGCGGTGGTAGTGCTTCGCGTAGCGGGTGTGAAAACCGCTGGAGCAGTCCACGAACTGAGACGAGTTCCCCGAGGGCTTGCCGCAGGTGATGGCCGCAGGGCGGTTGATCCCTAGAGCGTCCGCCGCGATGATCGCCGTCGAACGGGCGACCGCGTTGAGGTACGACATGGCGTCCTCATCGCCAGAGAGGGCGGGGTTGTCGCACTGGCCCGTGATGTCCACTCCGACGAGACGGTCCTCGTCGCAGAGCTCCTTCCACGCAGGACGGAGATACGGGAAGTGCGTATAGCTGGCTTGAATCGCTCCCAGCCACGTCGCCACGCGGACCTTCTCGGACATGGTCTCCAGCGTGTCATTCGGGCGCATCACGGCAGCGGTGAGGTTGCAGAACTGTCCCCCGCCCCCCGCTCCCGTCCACGGGTCCGTCGCCCGCTTGAAGCGGAGCAAAATCTCACCGCAGGGATTACTACGGAAGTCGCTTCCCCGCTTGGCGACGTTCTGCGGGCTGACGATGTAGAAGCCCCGCTCGCCCGAGCCCGACTTGGCGAGGGAGTTCCACTCGCGCCAGAAGACCTCCTCGCTGGGCCGGTCGGTGTACACGGCGCTGTTGTTCGCCATGTACCGAATCGACGGGAACGTGCCCTTCGACCAGTCCTTGGCGTCACGCATCTCCGCGTCGTCCACGTCGGAGAACGAGATGAGAGAGGCCCTACGGAAGCCCCCCACCATCACGATCTCCGCGATCATGCACATGATGTCGTGCGCCTCGATGGGCTTAAGACGGCGACCCGCCGCCTTGGAGATGGTCTCCCCGGCGAAGTCCAGCACCCGCTTAAGGGGTTCCGGTCCGCTGGCCCGCCCGCCCTTGGTTTGCAAACGCGCGCCCTTCTCGCGAATGAGGGAGTAGTTCCAGTTGACCTTGCGCCCGAGGTGTCCTTGAACCATCCCGAAGTACACGGCATCGGCCCAGCCTTCGGTCGAATCTTGGACGACGTGGTCGATAGACTCTCCGGTGGCGTGGGCGATCACCGGGAGGTTGTTGACGAACGTGCTTTCAACGCTGAAGCCCACGCCCGTGCCCTGCATGAGAATGTAGAGCGCCTCGCTGAACGCCCGGAGGTTGTCCACGGGCAAGAACGAGCAGTTGTACCCGCACACATTATCACGGTCCATCGCGGGGCCCGCGCACCACAACGCCCGCATCGAACCCAATACGTCAAAGTTGAGGATGAGCTTCTCGGTGCTCTCCCTCAGCCCGCGAGGAACGGGCTTGTCCTTGAAGATGTAGTCAACGTACCGCAGGACCGTCTCAGGCCACGTCTCGCGGCGCTTCTCCTCCTCCAACCAACGCGCGTAGGTGCGCGTATACACAAACTCACTCAGAAGATTGGGAAAGGCATTCCCGTCGAGCATGAGTTTTTCTCCTCACTCGTTTCCAGACCGTTGACGTTACGGGGACAACCCCCGGACGATGCGCCCCTGTCCGGGGGTAAGCCTAGCGGAGTATCGAAGGGCAAACGGGAACCCTATCCGGCGAGGCGCAATAGGCCGGATTCAAGGATCGCCCAAGGCCGAACAGCACCATCAAAGACGGCGCTTTGAGCCCTTGAAATCACTTCAAGAATTTTCCCGCACCCCTCCACCCCCCACAACCGAGCCACGGGGAGAATTTTGTTCTCCCAGTACCACGGAGATGCCCCGACGCGACCGGACGCAGCCGTCACCGACCAACCACGCTCGTGAAGGGATGAAGCTTGCAGCCAACGGAACACGGCGGGAGTGAGGGTGCGACCGCAGAACTCAATCGTAGGGTCCCCCTTCTTGGACGCCTTGTACCGGGAAAGCTCGTCCGACAACGCTCTCGCGTTCTTCGTACCGAGAGCGTCCACCACGGTGCTTCCGTCGAGCTCCGTCAAAGGTGCGAGAGTCCCGCGAAGGTTCGCCGGTTCAAGAACCTTCACCCCTAGAGCCAGAGCCAATCTCGCCGCCTTTTCCGCCTCGAACGACACCACCCCGAGGTCGTTCCCTACCCGACGAACCAGAGCGCGAGCGAGAGCGTCAGGGAGGTCTACCCCTTTCTCCTTCGCACGGGCTATCGCGTACTCCGCAGCGTGCTCGTCCAGCTTGTAAAAGGGGGGGAGGGGGAAGGTCTTGATCTGCGAGGCGGGCACGCCGTCGAGAATTCCCCCCGAAGGCTTGTCCACCTCCGACACCAGAAGCAGGGTGATCAAGGGGTTGGGCTCGCGGAGGTGATCGGAAACGTCGTCGGGATGAACCTTCTCCGGGCGAGAGATCACTACCGCCGTGGGGTTCGGAAAGAGCACCCCCACGGTGCCCATGATCGTTTGCAACGCGCCCCGATCCGCTCCGTCCACGGGTTGCACCGTGTAGCCGTGGGTGGTCACCTTGGAGAGAAAGTCCCTCACGAACACCCTTCGTCGGTGAGCGTCCGTGCCCGCGACCAACAGAACAGGAGGGAGCTTCACTTCGCCTCCGAGGAGCGGTAACTGGATCTCAAAAACGCCGACACCACTCTGGCTGGAGTGAGAGTAGACCCGTCAAACAACTCCCGAAGGCTCTCCCACAACATCGCATATCGGCTCTCAGAGAGCTTCGCGGGGAGAAGGTCCACCACGGAACGCAAAAGGGCCGACAAGTCCTCGTACCCCTTCACCTCTTCCGTCACCGTGACCCAATCCCCCTCTCCGTAAGCGCGAAGGAGCGCACGAGCGGTCTCCTCATGGGCCTCCCCCCGAGTGTCTGCGCCGGGGCAGAACCGCAAAATGCACCGAGAACGAAGAGTGTGAGAAACGCCTCCGAGATCCCACGCCCAGAGAAACGGGCGGGTGCCCTCCGGGTCGAACTCCTCGATGGTCTTAAGGAGCACATCGCTGGTAGCGGGATTCGCTTCATCCACGGGACCTACCAACACGGAAGCCCTACCGCCCCCGACAGGACGGTGAGCCAGAAGGGACACTAATTCCCTTGCCCCCTCCTTCTTCAACTCAGAGCCGGTGAAGGGCAGAAGTCTTCCGAAGGCCAGAGCTTCTCGGTGACCGACAGATTCGGCACCGGGACCGTGAAACAGGATGCAGGAAGTGGGGGTGTAGGGCACGGGGGTAAACCTTACGCCCCGACAACCCCATCAAAGGGTGATGTCCAACCACGACACCCATACCGATCCCCGAAGGGTGCGGCGAAGGTATCCGTCCACGACGGTACGAGCCATCGGGTTGTTCCAACCATCGACGTAAGATGGTGTCACCCCGATCAGTTCATCCAAGGTAGGGACCACTACGCCCTGCCAAAAGTCCCACGGATAGGTAGACCCCAGAGGTACTACCACCACTATCCGTGAGGGGTGAGACCTAGAGCTCGAAGGGAAAGCAACCGAAAGATTCCCCTTCAGGAGTCCCCAGCACTGGTCTACCAACTGCTGATAGGGAAGAATCTCGGAGATATGAGCCGTCACGAAGTTCCTCTCCCGATAGGGAGGGAAACGATAGATACACCAAGGCCCTCTTCTCTTCCCTCCATTGCAAGGGGAAGTAGGCATTCGAGCTCTCCGGTTGTATCCCTACGACGATGAAGTTCTAGCGGTTCGTTCTACTACTACGGGTACAGGTACTAGGACGATTACAGTTACTAGTAGTACGGGTACGAGGATTACTATGAGTAGTGGAGTTACGATTACGGGTGATTGAAGTAGGGATTTGAGTTTTTGTGTTGTTGTTCTGGAACTAACTACCTTCACCCTATCTCCCTTTTACTATCCTTCCCTTACGGGTCTAGGATTCGTTCCCTCTCTCTCCCTGCTAGGGAGGACCAACGGGAACCGGGAGGCTTGAAGGCAGTAGAGAGCGAGTCTTTCCGTACCTCTCTCCGGGACCTCTTGCGTAGGTACCTAGCCGTGGAACCTTTGAGTAACCGTAGGGGTGAAGCTGAAACCCTTACTCTCCGGGAGGGGAACTCAGAGACCTGTTCTAGCCTTCTCAGGGGCCTGTAGGTCTACCTCGTCGGAATCTACGGGAGGGCTTCGTGTCCTACGTTGTCGTCGGCAGCGTCCACCTTCGAGGAGTTTCTAGCTCCCACTTCTGCGACCTTTCGGTCTGGAATCCGTCGAACACCCTGTTGGAGAGGTGTCCGTCTTTCCCCGGTGTAACCCGAAGGCCGAAGCCTACGAGAGATCACCGGGAGGGGTTTCCACTTCCCACCGTCCGTGTCCCTGTGCGGGGGATCAGGATCGGGGGTGACGAATCGTGGCGGTGTTACTACGGTTGAAGGGGAAACGCTAGGGGAAAATCGAAAGCACGAACAGGTGCCACAGGAACACCAGCAAGAACACGAGGAAGACCCCTTGTAGGACGGTTTCCCGAACCCGTTGAGTCCCGTGGTCGATGGATGCTTTCTCTAGGCACTTCAATCCGAACCAGAACAGCCAGAACTTCAAGGTGCCGTAAACCAACGGGGACGCCTTCCAAGCACCTCGCATGAGGAGGTTGAACTCAACGAACCGCCCCCCCGTGAGAGCGTGCGCCGTGAGAATCCCGTCGAGGAAGTTCAACCAATGGCACCAATCCTCCAGCCCGCTCGCCCCCTTCGGCACGGGAACCCAATGCCAACTGCGACGGGGGTTCAGGGGCGGGGGCGGCAGAGGATCGTCCGGGTCCATACCCTACGGGGGCCATAGGACGGTTCGTGCGCCTTCCCACGGGCGATTCTAGGGCCGTGGGACCCCACGGTGGCCCACCGGGCCGTGCGGGTGCCCTAGCGCGCCCAGACGGTGCCGTTTTGCACGACGGCGGGGGATGCCTACGGAAGCTCGACCCACTGAAGGGTGGTGGCGCTGTTCACGAAGGTGACCCCCATGCGCTCGACCACCTTCCCGCCGTCTTCGTGGGAGTGCCCGAACAGGTGATGGGTCACCTTGTGGGGTCGGTAGGTAAGGGCCGTGGTGATCGGGCCGATGCCGGGGTAGAGCCCGTTGAGGATGCCGTCCGGGGGGCTGTGGGTGAGCAGCACGTCCGGGTCGCAGCCGAAGCACCGCTGCGTGAGGTCGAGGAGCTCCGAGTAGGTGCTCTCCCGGTTCCACTCCCCGGCGATGAACGGGATGTGCCCGAAGCCTGCGAAGCGCACCCCCCGGAAGGTATACCCCTCGGGGGTGACCTCGTGGGCGTCCACTCCCTCGCGGCGCAGGAGGGAGGCGAGGTTGGCGTAGTCGTGGTTGCCGGGGACCAGCAGCACGGGTGCGCCCAGCAACCGTCGCCGGATGCTGAACGACTTGTACCCGAACCAGTTGGTCTGCCATCGCACCTCGACCTCACGGTTGCCCCGGGTGCGGTTGGGGAAAAAGTCACCCGTGAGCACCCACAGGTCCGGGGCGACCCCGTTCACCCGGTCGAGCACCTCGTAGCGCCCGTGAAGGTCGGAGGCGTGGGCGATTCTCATAGCCCAAGGGCTTCCACGAAGCGTGTGATCTGCCCCCGGCCCGAAGGTGAAACGAGGTGGAGGGCGACGTGCGGACGGTTCGACCCGTCACCCTGTTCGAGGTTCAGGTCCATCGTGCGCTGCCACACCATCTGGGCATCGAGCGGGACGGTGAAGCCCAGCCGGATGAACACTTCTTGGAGGCAGATGGCGACCTTCTGGCCCTCGTAGTGCTGCCCCGCCACGATCACCCCGGCGAGCTTCCCTGTGAGGGGGTTGGCCTCGCCGTACACGGACGCCCGGTTCTCCAGCGTGTTCATGCGCTCGATCAGCCGTTGGAGCAGGGATGAGTGCGACATCCACCGAACGCTCGTCGCCCACAGCACCACGTCGGCGTCCTCGATCCCGTCGTAGATGACGGGCATCTCGTCCTCGCCGCCGTACTTGTCCGGGTCGTCCACGGAGTTCTTGTGCGCCCAGCAGCGGTACGGACCTGCGTCGGGGTTCGCACAATTGCGCCCACCGCCCGCGTAGCAGGAGAGGTTCTGAACGACATGGAGCTTCGCCGCGTCGAGGAGGGTGACCTCGTGCCCACGAGAGGCGATCACCCGCAGGGCGGCTTCCAGCATCATGCCGCTGGCGGACTCTTCGAGAGCGTGCGTAGTGGTGGAGATTCCGAGTACCTTCATGGCGTCAACATAGGGTGAACGATAGGCGCGGCGTTGACGACCCGTTCGTTCGCCGCACGGGCGTCGGCCTCAATGGCCTCACATCCCGAGAAGCGTCTGCCCAAGGACACGGCGGATACGCCCGTGCTGCCCCACCCGCAGAACGGGTCCACCACCAAGTCCCCTTCGTTGCTGTGCGCCGATACCAAGCGTTCCATGAGCCTTTCGGGCTTCTGGCACGACCGCTTGGGGCGCATGAGCTCGGGGCAGTCGTCGACCACCGGGTCGATGTCCGTCCACACGTTCCCCACCCGCTTGAACTCACTGTGCGCCGGGTACTTGGGGTTGAAGCCCGCGTACCCGCGAAGCTCCTCGGTGTACGGCTTGTTGAAAGTGACCCCCGTGCGCTCGGGTGAACGTGAGAACCAGAGGATCTCCTCCCGGACGTACAGGTAGTCGTGGGACTTACCGTAGGCGCGACGCTTCCGCCACGTCACCCAGTTTCGGAACGTGTACCCACCCTCTTCGAGAGCCGTCACCACCCGGAACAGCGGGTGCGACCCGTGCCTACCCAGCCCGCCGAAGAACACCAACGAGCCCGTGGGGGTGAGCTTCGGTAGGGCGCGGAGGAAGATGCCCGACAACCAATCCGCGAACTCACGGTCGCTCGCCCACTGGTTGTCCCATGCGTCATCCGTGATCCCGTAGTACGGGGGGTCGGTGAGCAGCAGGTGAACGGTGCCGTCAGGGACCTGATCGAGAAGGGCGTCAGCGGTGCAGGGGATAACGTAGGAACCCATGCTCGATGATACGTCCCTCACCACCTTCGGGGTCAACCCCTACACGCTGAAGTCCTGCGCTGAAATAGAAACGGGGGCAGGACCTCTCATCCTGCCCCCGTGGGGACTACTTCGTCAACGGCGGGAAGCGACCGTCGTAGCGGTCACATCCCGCAGTTGGTCTTGTGCTTCTCTTTGCGGCAGACTTCCTCGCGATACTTCTTGTTGTACTCCAGCCTCTGCTTATAGCACTCCCCGTCGTCGTCTTCCTTGTTGCACCCGCCGGGACCGAGGTTGCGCTTGTTGTACGGGGGGTTCTTGTCGTCTGCCGGGGCCTTGGGATTTCCCTTGCCACCGCCGATCAACTTCGAGTCGCCCCAAGTGCGGCCCGAGGTCACCCCATCTTCTCCCGCATCTTTGAGCAACGGAAGTAGATGGGGGCGAAGCTCAGGATTGGCGTGAGCCAGCCGGATGACCTTTGACCGTAGGGAGCTCATCACGCCTTCCTTGCGAGAAGCGGGAGGAGGTGGGGACGAAGAGCGGGCTGCTCGTGAGCGAGGCGGATGAGGGTGGATCGAAGAGCGTGATCAGCGGCGGTGCGGCGCTGGGAGGCGAACCTGCCCCGACCCTTCTGGGCGTTCATCAAGAAAAGGAAGTCCTCCGCGTCGAGCTTCCATTGCGGAGCGTCTCTCCGCAAACGGGTGGCGATGGCCTCGCCGCCCTTCCCGAGGTACTTGTTTTTGACGACGGACAGGTAGCTGGGAGTGATCGAGGAGTAGGGGAAAAGACGGTTGTACTCTTCGATGAACGCACGGTCAGATTGGAGGTCAGTCATCCGTCCGTCCATCACCGCGTCCACATAAGCCTTCATGATGTGCCGCTCTCGCTCCGAGAGATCGGCGTGCTCCACGTCATCCTGCATCCAGCCGAAGACCTTGAACGAGAAATCGTTCATCGGATCTGCGAGAACCTCTTGGATGATGTAACTCCACCCTTCCGGCGTAAGCTCTCCGAGATCGAAGTCCCCCTCCTCAGCCGCTCCGGGAAGCATCTGCACCCTCAGAGCTCTGGCTAGCTTTCTAGCCTCAGTCTTCATCTTGTCCGTGACATCTATCGCCGCGTTCGCCGCATATTTAGCGACAGAACCCCCAATGTCATCGACTGAGATATCGCCAGAGAGAATTCGATCCTTCTGGGGTTGATATCTCTTCCCTGCAGTCCAAAAGAAGTTCCCGATATTCGCGGCTTCCGATAGGGCGTCTTCCTTGATCGCAGATTCTTGGCTCTCCAAGATTTCTTGCTTCTCGTCCATGCTGGCCGTTTCAGCGAGATTTTCGATCTCGCTCTCACTCAGCTTCGGGGTACCCGCAGGAGGGATGTACCGAATCATGTTCGCGGCAAGAATGTCTTCGGGCTCGACGGAGACGCCTACCCCCGCCTTCTTGCTGGAAAACGGGCGAACCCAAGTTCTCGGGTCGATCTTAACCGCAGGGCCAGAGGGTAGCCCCTGCCAAAGATCCCCCGGCTTTGCGGTAGCACGGCTCAGAATCTTGTTCGCCCCGAGCCACGCCGCGCGATAAAGACCGGAGGAACCCTCATCGCTCACCCACTTGTAAACCGACCCGCTGGTGACATCTATGGCCGGGTCGAGAATTTGGAGTAGCTTGATGATGACCTTCTGCGCCGCAGCCTTTCCGCTCCCGGCGGGTGCGGAGACGGAGTTGAACTGCTTCCCCGCTAGGCCCTCCAAGAACTGCGCTCGGGCGAGCATATCGAGACCTACTAGCAAAGACCCGGAGGGGAGGGACGCTCGACGGAATCTACCGGAAAAGTTCATTTATCTCTCGCTCTCTCGATTGTCTGTCGGTCCCCCGCAGCCAAGTGAAGGAGGAGGGCCTCATTCTTTCGGGCGTATAAGGCGGCTAACGGTTTTCGGTTCGGGCCGAATTTTTTAGACACCGCCGACACGATAGGCTATGTCTCCATCTTGTAACCCCAAGGGTCTTGACCCCCGGGATAACCCACGGAGATTCAAATGTCCTCATCTACTGCTCTTTTGTCGTTCGTCGGGGGATCGTCTGTGCGAACCGCCCACCAAGAGGTGGAGGCGGAAGATGCTGTCGCGCGCTCCTTCTCTGGGTGCCGCACCCCTTTGGCCCGTGCGGCCCTAGATGCCGCACGGGGGAATGAGACGGACGAAACCGCCTCCCCGAAGGTTCGGGAGAACCTCACGGCCCTGTGGCTGCGGGATAACTACGCCAAGGTTTTCGAGACGTTGGTGAGCCATCTCTCGTCCAAGATGCCTTTGTCTAGGCAATTGAGCGTGGTCGAGGATCACGTTCAAACGGCCCTTGCGAGGTTTGTCGAACGGGATGTTCTTGCCCCCTTCTTGAGCAAGGGAAAGAACGTGAAGTTGTCCGTCTTGCGTGTTTGGACCTACCAAAGCGCCAGCACCGAGCTTCGTCGTTGGGGCGTCGATGCCTCTACGCGCACGACGCGCGGCGCTAAGACGTATCGGGAGGTGCGGGCGGGGGACTCGTGGCGAGTCCTTCAATCCCCGAATCCCGTTCGAGAGATTGTCCGAAACCGGGAAGAGTCCACGGGACGGTCTGACCTACATGATCCCTCTGCTTCCTCCCCCGAGGACACCGCCGTCGCCCGTTCGCGCGTTGAACGGGTCCGTCATCATCTCGCTATCACTGGCCGAGCCCACCTGATTCCCGTGATGGACGGTTTGATTGAGGGGCGCACGTTGGAAGAACTTTCCTCCGCTCACGGGCTGTCCGTCCGACAAATCACCACCGCGTTGCAAGAGCTTCGGGCGTAAGAGGGGGGCGATGACGCCCCTCACCCACGCCAAGAACTCCGTGAAGCTCCACGGCGGGACGGTGGACGACTACCTCCCGCTGCATATGTGGTTCGACCAGACGAAGCTCCACGTCGCGGACCTCCGACACCGGGTGATCCTGCACAACAGCTTCGGCATCGGGCTGTGCGAGGAACGCTTCGGTCCTTACCTCACGAACAGCGAGGGGAAGAAGGTGCCGACCCGCAAGCTAGCGGAGCAGCACGTCATCGAGGACATCGGGTTCATTCCGAGCCCGGAAATCGGGGACGGGACCGGGTACGGAGACGGGTACGGGGACGGGAATCAATATGATTTTGTCTGCGTAAGGAGGACGAAGTGATCTGGGACTTCTTCACAGGACTTTACCGAGACGGGTACGGGGACGCGGACGCGTACGGGTACGGGTACGGGTACGGGGACGGGGACGGGGACGGAATCGGGGACGGGGACGGGCACGCGTACGAGGACGGGGACGGGTACGGAGACGGGTACGGGGACGGGTACGGAGACGGAGACGGGTACGGGTACGGGGACGGGCACGGGTACGGAGACGGGTACGGGGACGGAATCGGGGACGCCGAACAATATGATTACGTGTGCGTAAGGAGGACGAAGTGATCTGGGACTTCTTCACAGAACTTCTTTACCGAGACGAGTACGGGCACTGGTACGGGGGCGGAGACGGGTACGGGGACGGGTACGGAATCGGGGACGGGTACGGAGACGGGTACGGAGACGGGTACGGGGACGGGTACGGGTACGGGTACGG